>ERZ779941.893-NODE-893-length-10888-cov-11.941475_pt1 | contig 10888 bp, 7 predicted proteins | sample MGYA00511952_ERZ779941 | MGnify/ENA primary metagenome ERZ779941 (study PRJEB29588, sample SAMEA2142846) | human gut metagenome | biome: human gut; feature: human-associated habitat; material: faeces | place: Denmark | collected 2008/2010 ...
ATGTTTCTGTTAATGTTCCTATTTGATTTAATTTTATTAATATACTATTTGCTATTTTATTGTCTAATCCTTTTTGTAATCTCTTTATGTTTGTTACAAATAGGTCATCTCCTACTAATTGTAGTTTATTTCCTAATTTTTCTGTTAGTTTTCTCCATCCTTCCCAATCTTCTTCTGCTAATCCATCTTCTATTGATATTATTGGATATTTATTTGCTAAATCTTCCAAATATTCTATCATTTCATCTTCTGTTTTTAATTCTTCCGTTTTCCAGAAATAATAGCATCCTTCTTTTCCTATTTTTTTAGCTTCATCATACATTTCTGTACTAGCTACATCTAATGCTAGTACTACGTCTTCTCCTGGTTTGTATCCAGCTTTGCTTATTGCTTCTACTATAAGTTTTAGGGCTTCTTCATCACTTGATAAATTTGGTGCAAATCCTCCTTCATCCCCAACACCTGTTGCTAATCCTTTTGCTTTTAAAACTCTTTTTAATGTATGATATATTTCTGCTGACATTCTTAAGCATTCACTAAATGATTTTGCTCCAACTGGCATAATCATAAATTCTTGAATATTTACTGTATTATCTGCATGTTTTCCTCCATTTAATATGTTCATCATTGGAACTGGCAATGTTTTTGCATTCACTCCTCCTATATATTTATATAAGCTCATTCCAAGTGAATTTGCTGCTGCTCTTGCTACAGCTAATGATACTCCAAGTGTTGCATTAGCTCCAAGTTTACCTTTGTTTTCTGTTCCATCTATTTCTATTAATTTTTTGTCTATTTCTGCTTGTTCAAATACATTCATGCCTTCTAATTCTTTTGCAATTATTCTATTTACATTTTCAACAGCTTTTAATACACCTTTTCCTAAATATCTTGATTTATCTCCATCTCTTAATTCTACTGCTTCAAAGCTTCCTGTTGATGCTCCCGATGGCACCATTGCTACTCCATTTGTTCCTTCTTCTGTAATAACCTCAACTTGCACTGTTGGATTTCCTCTAGAATCTAATACCTCTAAAGCCTTTATTTCTTCGATTGCTAAATAGTCTTTCATAAAACCCCTCCTTTATATTAATATATTCCCAATTTATAGTAAATTAATTCAAAAGAGCAGTTATTTTAAACTGCTCTTTCAATGTTTTTATTATTATTATTTCATTGCTTCTTCGCAAGCAACTGCTACTGCAACTGTTGCTCCAACCATTGGATTGTTACCCATTCCTATTAATCCCATCATTTCAACGTGTGCTGGAACTGATGAAGATCCCGCGAATTGTGCATCTGAATGCATTCTTCCCATTGTATCTGTCATACCATAAGAAGCTGGTCCAGCAGCCATATTGTCTGGATGTAATGTTCTACCTGTTCCACCACCACTAGCTACTGAGAAGTATTTTTTACCTGCTTCAATTCTTTCTTTTTTGTATGTACCTGCAACTGGATGTTGGAATCTTGTTGGGTTTGTTGAGTTTCCTGTTATTGAAACATCAACATCTTCTAACCACATTATTGCAACCCCTTCTCTAACATCGTTTGCTCCATAGCATCTAACTTTTGATCTTTCTCCATCTGAATATGCTATTTCTTCTACAACATTTACTTTTCCTGTAAAGAAATCAAAATCTGTTTTTACATAAGTAAATCCATTTATTCTTGATATTACTTGTGCAGCATCTTTTCCTAAACCATTTAATATTACTCTTAAAGGTTCTTTTCTTACTTTGTTTGCAGATTTAGCAATTCCTATTGCTCCTTCTGCTGCTGCAAAGCTTTCATGTCCTGCTAAAAATGCAAAACATTTTGTTTCATCAGATAATAACATTGCACCTAAATTACCATGTCCTAATCCAACTTTTCTATCATCTGCAACAGATCCTGGTATACAAAAAGCTTGAAGTCCTTCTCCTATTGCTTTTGCAGCGTCAGATGCTTTTGTACAACCTTTTTTGATTGCTATTGCAGCACCTAATGTATATGCCCAACAAGCATTTTCAAAACAAATTGGTTGAATTCCTTTTACTATATCATAAGGATTAAATCCTTTTTCTTTGCATATTGCTAATGCATCTTCAAAATCTTTTATTCCGTATTTTTCCATTACTGGTTTTATTTGGTCAATTCTTCTTTCATAACTTTCAAATAATGCCATCTTTTATTACTCCTTTCTTGGGTCAATTTTTTTAACTGCCTCATCAAATCTTCCATATTGACCACTTGCTTTTTCTATTGCTTCTAAAGGTTCTAATCCTTTTTTGATGTTTTCCATCATTTTACCAAGATTTACATATTTATATCCTATTATTTGGTTATCTTTATCTAATCCTATTTCTGTTATGTATCCTTCAGCTAATTCTAGATATCTTGGTCCTTTTGCTAATGTTGAATATATTGTACCTGTTTGGCTTCTTGTTCCTTTTCCTAAGTCTTCTAATCCTGCACCTATTGGAAGTCCTCCTTCTGAAAATGCTGATTGTGTTCTTCCATATACTATTTGCAAGAATAATTCTCTCATAGCTGTATTTATTGCATCACATACTAAGTCTGTATTTAATGCTTCTAGTATTGTTTTTCCTACTAATATTTCTCCTGCCATAGCTGCTGAGTGTGTCATTCCTGAGCATCCTATTGTTTCTACTAAAGCTTCTTGGATTATTCCATCTTTAACGTTTAATGTTAACTTACAAGCTCCTTGTTGAGGTGCACACCATCCTATCCCGTGTGTTAATCCTGAAATATCTTTAATTTCTTTTGATTTTACCCATTTACCTTCTTCTGGTATTGGTGCTGGTCCATGGTCCACTCCTTTTGCAACTGGACACATTTCTTCTACTTCTTTTGAATAAATCATGTATATTCTCCTTTCCAAATTTGCGAAGCAAATTTGTACTATTCACTATTTATTCTTCATTCTTTGCTGTAATTTGTGGTTCATAAAATTTGCTTCATATATTTTTTAAAAATTAATACCTATTTCTTGAGCAGGCACCAAACCTGCCCCTACATTATTTATAGTATGTTTTTAATTACTTCTCTATTAGGCTTTCTCCTGTCATTTCTTCTGGTTTTTCTATTCCTAATATATCTAACATTGTTGGAGCCAAATCTGCTAAACGTCCTTCTTTTAGCTTTGCATCTTTTCCAACTAATATTAATGGTACTGGATTTGTTGTGTGTGCTGTATGAGGTTCTCCTGTTGCATAATCTATCATTTGTTCTGAATTTCCATGATCTGCTGTAATTAATAAAACTCCATTTACATCTTCTATTGCTTTTACTACTCTTTCTACACATTCATCTATTGTTTCTATTGCCTTTATTGCTGCTTCTAAAACTCCTGTATGTCCTACCATATCTGGATTTGCATAATTTAAAATTATCGTATCATATTTTTTAGATTCTATTGCTTCTACTACTTTATCTGTAACTTCTATTGCGCTCATCTCTGGTTGTAAATCATATGTTGCAACTTTTGGTGAAGGAACTAAAATTCTATCTTCTCCTGGATATTGTTTTTCTTCTCCTCCATTAAAGAAAAATGTTACGTGTGCATATTTTTCTGTTTCTGCAATTCTTAATTGTTTTAATCCATTTTTTGCAATTACTTCTCCATAAGTATTTTTTAGCTCTTGTTCTTTAAATGCAATATGAACATTTTCTATTGTAGCATCATAAGTTGTAAAGCATACATAATATAATGGGAAATATTCTCTTTCAAATTTATCAAATTCTTTATCTACTAAACTTCTTGTAATTTCTCTTGCTCTATCTTTTCTATAATTAAAGAATATTACAGAATCATTTTTAGCTATTTTTGCTATTGGATTTCCATCATTACATATTACTGTTGGTTCTACAAACTCATCAAATACTTCTTTTTGATAAGATTCTTCTATTCCAGCTATTGCAGAATTTGCTTTTATTCCCTCTCCTTTTACTAATGCCTTATATGCTTTTTCTACTCTGTCCCAACGGTTATCTCTATCCATTGCATAATATCTTCCTGATATTGTTGCAATTTTCCCAACACCTTTTTCTTGCATTTTCTTTTCTAGTTCTGCTATGTATCCTTCTCCAGATGCAGGTGGAGTATCTCTTCCATCTAGGAAACAATGAACATATACATCTTCAAAGTCTTTTCTTTTTGCAAGTTCTAATAATCCATATAAATGTCTTATGTGGCTATGCACACCACCATCTGATAATAGTCCCATTATATGTAATTTGGTATGATTCTTTTTGCAGTTTTCTATTGCATCAACTAATTCTGGATTACTAAAGAAGTCACCATCCTCAATTGATTTTGTAATTCTTGTTAATTCTTGGTAAACAATTCTACCTGCTCCTATGTTTGTATGTCCTACTTCTGAATTTCCCATTTGTCCTTCAGGTAATCCTACATCTAATCCACTAGTCTTTATTACTGTTGTTGGATTTTGTTTCATTAGTTTGTCTAATACTGGTGTCTTTGCAAGTTTTACTGCATTTCCTTTTTCGTTTTCATTTATTCCAAATCCATCTAGTATCATAAGCATTGTTAATTTTTTATCCATCATATTTTCCCCGTTTCTCTTGTTTGTATTTATAGTGGCGTATGCAATATTTTATTTGTAATTTACTATTTTTGCGAATTCGTCTGCTTTTAGACTTGCTCCGCCCACTAGGCCACCATCTATATCAGACATTTCAAATAGTTCTTTTGCATTTGAAGATTTTACACTTCCACCGTATTGTATTATAACACTATCTGATACAGAATTTCCATATATTTTTTCAATTTCTTCTCTAATCCATTTAATTGTTTCATTTGCATCTTCTTTTGTTGCTGTTTTTCCTGTTCCTATTGCCCAAATTGGCTCATATGCAATTATAGTTTTTTCTACTTCTTCGTTAGATAAGCCATCTAATGCAAGTTTTGTTTGAGTTGTAACTATTTCTTTTGCATTTCCAGCTTCTCTTTCTTCTAAGCTTTCTCCTACGCAAACTATTGGTTTTAACCCTAAGCTTAATGCTTTTTTTAGCTTTTTATTAACACTTTCATCTGTTTCATTATAATATGCTCTTCTTTCTGAGTGTCCTATTATAACATATTCTACACCAATTGCTTTTAGCATTTCACCTGAAACTTCTCCTGTATATGCTCCTTTTTCTTCTGCATTCATATTTTGTGCACCTATTTTTATGTTAGTTCCTTGTGCATGCATTAAGCAATAGAATAAATCTGTATATGGTACACATATAACTACTTCGTTTTCTGTATTTTTTATTAATGGTTCAAGCTCTATAATAAAATCTATTGCTTCATTTGGGAGTTTGTTCATCTTCCAATTTCCTGCGATTACCTTTTTTCTCATACTACCCCTCTTTTCTTATTAATTTCCGAATCCATAAGATGTATAAAATTTTACTTTATTTGTTGTTTTATCATATGTAAAGTCTGCATCAAGTGTATATACATTTCCTTCTAATTTATCTACTGATGATTTGCTTCCTTCCATAGTTAATTTACTTGGGTCTTTTAATGTTATTGAATAAATACAAGAACCATATACAATGCTTTCTTTGTTTTTTATGTTAACATCTAGATGCATGTTTTTTGAAGAATCTTCCTTAGGCAATATTTTTACTTCATTAATAGTAACGTTTTCCATATTTCCTTTTGGCCCAAACTCTGTTAATATGTATTCTTTTATTTTATTCTTAATTGTTGAAATATCCTCTGTTTCTATTTCAGCAACTTCTATTTCTTTTATTGTCTTATCTTTTAATAATACTTTAAATATTGATTTTGTTTCTCCTGTTTTATCCAAAATATCTTCAACTTTATAATTTTTTAATGGTTTATATATTGCTGCTTTTATATTTCCATTTAAATCTTTTTTTACTTCATATACTTTTCCATCCTCTGTAATTAAAAATGGTACTTTATTTATTCCTGTTCCTATATTGAAAACTTTAACTTTTGTAACATTGCTAAGTCCTTCATATTTTTTGGCATTTTCTCCATTAATTGAATAATAAAAATAGCCATCTTCCACATATGCCTCTGCTATTTCAAATATAGGCATTAAATTTGTTTCAGCAGTTTCATCTTCTTCAGTTTTTTCAATACTTGTTTTTACTTCTTTTTCTTTTTCTCTTATTTCTTCTTGTTTATTTGTTATTTCCTTATAATTTGTATTTTTCATATTGCAATACATCGCAACAATTACAATTAATAATATTACTATTATACAAATACATATTACTGTTCCTAGACTAATTTTTATTTCTTTCTTTTCCATATTTTCCCCTTATCTGGCAGGCACAGGATTCGCCCCCTATAATATTAATTTTTTCATTTCATTTTGGGCATATGCAATACGCCCCTACATATATCTTTAAAACAAATCAAAATTAGTAGATTGTGCATTTTTGCCAAGATAAAAACCGGAGGCGTATATAGGTACGTTGAGGATTTTTATTGAAGGCAAAAATGTGCAGGATGCTGATTTTCATTTGTTTTTTACTCTTTGTCTTGTAAGCATGCAATACCTGGCAAAGTCTTTCCTTCTAGGAATTCTAGTGATGCTCCTCCTCCTGTTGAAATATGTGTCATTTTATCTGCTAATCCTAATTTTTCTATTGCTGCTGCAGAGTCTCCTCCACCTATTATTGTTATTGCATCTAATTTAGAAAGCATTGTCGCAACTGCTTTTGTTCCTGTTGCAAATTTATCAAATTCACAAACTCCAAGTGGTCCATTCCATACTACTGTTTTCGCATCTTTTACTGCTTCTTCAAATTTTTCTATTGTTTTTGGCCCTATGTCTAATCCCATAAATCCATCTGGAATTTCTGTTGAATCAACCATTTTTTCTTCTCCATTGTTTGAATATTCAGAAGATACATGATTATCTACTGGAAGTAATAATTTTACTCCTTTTTCTTGTGCTTTTTCTAAAATGCTTTTTGCTAAATCTAATTTATCTTCTTCGCAAATTGATGTTCCTATGTGATGACCTTGTGCTTTATAAAATGTGTATGCCATTCCTCCACCAATTATCAAAGTATCTACTTTATCTAATAAATTTTCTATTACTCCAATTTTATCTGAAACTTTTGCTCCTCCAAGTATTGCTACAAATGGATGCTTAGGATTTTCTAATGCTCCTCCTAAAAACTCTAATTCTTTTTCAATTAAGAATCCTGATACTGCTGGCAAATAATCTGCAACCCCCGTTGTTGAGCTATGCGCCCTATGAGCTGTTCCGAACGCATCATTTACATATATTTCTGCCATGCTTGCTAGAGCTTTTGAATATTCTGGATCATTTTGTTCTTCTTCTTTGTGAAATCTTACATTTTCTAGTAATACAATGTCTCCTTCTTTCATATTAGATGTAAGTTCTTTTGCACTTTCTCCTATAACATCTTTTGCAAGTTTTACATCTTTGTTTAATAATTTAGAAAGTTCTTCTGCTACTGGTTTTAAAGAATATTTTAAATTAAATTCTCCTTTTGGTCTTCCTAAATGTGAGCAAAGTATAACTTTTGCATTATGATCTAGTAAATATTGTATTGTAGGAAGTGCTGCTCTAATTCTTCTATTATCTGTAATCTTTCCTGTTTCGCTATCTATTGGAACATTAAAGTCGCATCTTACTAATACTTTTTTACCATTTACATCTATATCTTTAACTGTTTTTTTGTTCATGATTAATTCATTCCTTTCAATTGTAGGGGCGAACTGCGTTCGCCCATTCATCTTGGGCGAACGCAGTTCGCCCCTACATTCTCATTCGTCCTTATATTTTATTAATTATAATTCTGCAAAGTATTTTATTGTTCTTACCATTTGACTTGTGTAAGAATTTTCATTATCATACCAAGCTACTACTTGAACTTGATATAATCCTTTTTCTACTTCTGTTACCATTGTTTGTGTTGCATCAAATAAAGATCCATAAGTAATTCCTATTATATCAGAAGATACTAATGGTTCTTCTGTATATCCAAATGATGCACTTGAAGCATTTTTCATTGCTTCATTTATTTTTTCTACTGTAATGTCTTCTCCTTTAACAACTGCTATAAGTATTGTTGTAGATCCTGTTGGAACTGGAACTCTTTGTGCAGATCCTATTAATTTTCCATTTAATTCTGGAATAACTAATCCTATTGCTTTTGCAGCACCTGTTGAGTTAGGTACTATATTTATAGCTCCTGCTCTTGCTCTTCTTAAATCACCTTTTCTGTGTGGTCCGTCTAATAGCATTTGGTCACCTGTGTATGCATGAACTGTTGTCATTATTCCTGATTGAATAGGTGCAAAATCATTTAATGCTTTTGCCATTGGTGCTAAGCAGTTTGTTGTACATGATGCTGCTGATATAACTGTATCTTCTGCTTTTAATATATTTTCATTTACTCCGAATACTACTGTTGGTAAGTCTTTACCTGCTGGTGCAGATATAACTACTTTTTTTGCTCCTGCTTTTATATGAGCTTCTGCTTTTTCTTTAGTTGTGTAGAATCCTGTACATTCTAATACAACATCTACTCCTAATTCTCCCCATGGAAGATTTATTGCATCTTTTTCTGCATATATTTTTATTGTTTTTCCGTCTACTGTTATTGAATCTTCTCCTGCAACTACTGTATCAGCTTTTTCATATCTTTTTTGTGCTGAATCATATTTTAATAAGTGTGCAAGCATTGTTGGACTTGTTAAATCGTTTATTGCAACAATTTCATATCCTTCTGCTCCAAACATTTGTCTAAATGCAAGACGTCCTATACGTCCAAAACCATTAATAGCTACTTTAACTGCCATTTAAATCCTCTCCTTTTTGTAGGTAATATATATAGTTTTCTCATTTAAATATTATTAAATAAGTTACTCTATTATGTTTTATTATTCCCTACTTTTTATATTTTAACAGTGCAATTGTATATCAAAAAAGAACACTTTTCAAGTGTTCTTTTTAACTTTTTTATACTTTTAAATTAGAATATTCTTTTTCCTTTATATGTAATTGGAACTTCTTTAAATAAGAAGTTTTTAAATGATTGCCATGTTACTTCTTGATGTAAGAAATCATTTATTTCATCTTCTACTTTTTGTTGATATGGAGTTAATTCAACTTCAACATCATACAATAAAGCATTTTTTACTTTTGTCCAGAATCCTGTTTTTTCTGGTAAATTAGTTCTAGCTACTTTAAATTCGCTTCCTATTGATCCGCTTGCGTTATTTTCTCCGCTTTCACTTTCTCCTATTGTTCCTTCTACTGAATTAACACTTGCATTTTTCAAAGCATCTGCAATGTTTTTTACAGCACCATTTCCTATTTCGTTTACTCCTTCATTTAATGGATTTTCTCCCATTTCGTTTCTCCTCCTTTATTGATATGTATTTCATACCACTCTTTTGTAACGTAGAACTATTCATATTTATATACAATTTTATTTTCGAACAATTCTTATATACATTTTATACTATAAATACATTTTTTTATCAAGACATTTTTGTCAAAAAAATATTATATTTACGTTGCAAAATTGTTACAGTTTTGTTACATTTCTCCAATTAATTCTAGATTATCCCTTGAAACAATTTTTACGTCTTTTATTTGATTTTCTAATTCGGTTTCTTTCGCTTTAACAACCAAATAATTTGTTGTGTGTCCTTTTATATATTCTCCATCTTGTTTTTCAAATAGAACTTTTAGTTCTTTCCCTACATATCTATCTAAGAATTCTATTTCGCATTCATTAGATAATTCTATTAGCTTATGGCTCCTTTTCTCTTTAACTGTACTATCTATTTGATTTTTCATCTTTGCAGCAACAGTTCCTTTTCTTGGTGAATATTTAAATACATGTAATTTTGTAAATCTAATCTTACTTAAATATTTATATGTTTCGTTGAATTCTTCCTCAGTTTCTCCTGGAAATCCTACTATTACATCTGTTGTAAGTGCAACGTCTGGAAAAGTTTTTCTTAACAAATTTACTTCTTTTTCAAATGTTTCAGCTGTATATTTTCTATTCATTCTTTTTAAAGTCTCATCACACCCGCTTTGCAAAGACAAATGAAAATGATCACACATTTTTGTTACTTTTTTTAACCTGTTCACAAATTCTTCTGTTATTATGTTTGGTTCTAGTGAGCCAAGTCTTATTCTTTTTATTCCGTCTATTTTTTGTATCGCTTCTAGTAAATCTATCAATCTAGTATTGTTATCAAAATCAATACCATATGATGCAACATGTATTCCAGTTATTACAACTTCTTTTATTCCCTTTTCCGCAATTTCGGTAATTTCTTTTACTACACTTTCTAATTTTCTGCTTCTTACTCTTCCTTTTGCATATGGAATTATGCAATATGAGCAAAAATTATTGCATCCATCTTGTACTTTTATTACTGCTCTTGTTTTTTCTGTATATGTAACGCTTCCAAAATCGACGAACTCTTTTTGCTTGTTTATGTCAGACATTTTTACTCTTTCACGATTTTTATTATCTCTATATTCTTCCACTATTTTTACAATGTCTTTTTTCTCAGTATTTCCTACAATTAAATCTATGTCAGTAATTTTTTCTAGTTCTTCCTTTGCTGTTTGTGCATAGCATCCAGTTGCAACTAATATACTATTTGGATTTATTTGTTTTGCCCTTCTTATTATTTGCCTTGATTTTCTATCAGACATATTTGTTACAGTACATGTGTTTATTATATATACATCTGCAAATTCTTCAAAATTTACAATTTCATAATTATTATCTATAAATTGTTCTGCCATGGCATTTGTTTCATATTGATTTACCTTGCAACCGTAATGTAAAGAAAGACACCCTTTTTTTCTCTTTATTTTCTTTGTATTCC
>ERZ779941.897-NODE-897-length-10841-cov-2.189412_pt1 | contig 10841 bp, 9 predicted proteins | sample MGYA00511952_ERZ779941 | MGnify/ENA primary metagenome ERZ779941 (study PRJEB29588, sample SAMEA2142846) | human gut metagenome | biome: human gut; feature: human-associated habitat; material: faeces | place: Denmark | collected 2008/2010 ...
CATGATCTTGGCATAGAGGTCGACGGCTGGTCCCTGCAGGGTACCGTCCTTGGATATTTCTGTGCAAAGGACGTTCTTGATGCCTTTGTCGATATATTGCTTGAGGAAGGGCAGCAGCTCTTCCGAAGAGTCCTCTTTCCATCCATTGATGGAAACCTTCCCGTGCCGTACGTCTGCCCCTAAGATCATTTTGTCAGCCCCAAAGCGGTCGAGCCAGGAGATGAACAGTTCCGGATCCGTCACGGCGATGCTTCCAACGGTCACGAGAGAAGCCCCATGCTCGAAGGCTTTGGCGATGTCTTCCTCAGTCTTGATGCCTCCCCCGAAGTCCACTTTCAGGTGGGTGGAAGTCGTGATGGCCTCTAAGACAGGGATATTGACCACGTGCTTCGACTTCGCCCCATCCAGGTCGACGACATGGAGGCGCTGAAAGCCTAAGTCCTCGAACTCCTTGGCAAGGTCGACAGGGCTGGTGCCATACACTTTCTTCCGCTCGTAGTCGCCTTGTGTCAGGCGGACGCATTGCCCGTTGATCAGGTCGATGGCTGGTATCAGTTCTATTTTCATACGCTATCCTTTCAATTCCAAGAAGTTACGCAAGATCTTTTCACCCACCTTCCCACTTTTTTCAGGGTGGAATTGCGTGGCGTAGAAATTGTCCTTGTGCAGGGCAGCGCTGTAGGGGAGGATATAGTCGGCGGTGGCAATCGTGAATTCGCAGACGGGGACGTAGAAGCTATGGACGAAATACACATATTCTTCTTGACCTAATCCCTTGAACAGGTCGGACTTGACATCCTCCAAGGTGTTCCATCCCATGGCAGGTACTTTCTCCTCATGGCGATGAGGGCAGAACCGTTTCACCTCAACGGGAAAGATACCGATGCAATCCGTGTTTCCTTCCTCAGAGTGCTGGCAAAGCAATTGCTGTCCTACGCAGATGCCCAAGACGGGTTGCTTCAGGTTGCGGATGATGTCGTCTAAATGATGTTCGCGGATACAGTGCATGGTTGTCCCTGCCTCTCCCTGTCCGGGAAAAAGAACACGGTCGGCCCTTTGCAGTTCTTCCGCACTGTCGGTCAGCGTGGGCTCTATTCCTAAACGCCGTAAGGCGTTCACGACGGAATAGATATTGCCGGCATTGTATTTGACGATGGCTACTTCCATATTGACAAAGGGATTAAGAAAAGATGATGGTCTTGTTGTGGTAGGTCAGGATCTTACGCTCTATATGCTTGGTGACAGCACGTGAGAGCACGATCTTTTCCAGATCCTTTCCTTTCAGGACCAAACTTTCCGGAGTGTCCTTGTGGGTGATTCGCGTAACGTCCTGCTCGATGATCGGTCCCGCGTCCAATTCCGCAGTTACGTAATGGCTGGTGGCACCGATGATCTTCACGCCGCGTTCCCATGCCTGGTGATAGGGCTTTGCCCCAACGAACGCGGGGAGGAAGGAGTGGTGGATATTGATGATATGATGGGGATAAGCCTTGATCATCTCGTCGCTGATGATCTGCATGTATCGTGCCAAGACGATGAAGGTGACCTTCTCTTTCTTGAGAAGTTCCATCTCAGCCTTTTCTACTTCCTGTTTGTTGGAGTGGTCTTTCTTCACGGCCCACACATAATATGGGATCTGAAACTGGTCGGCGACATATCGCAGGTCCTCATGGTTGCTGACGATGCAGGGTATGTCGACATTCCATTCCCCAGCCTTGTACCTGGCCAAGAGGTCGTACAGGCAATGACTCATCTTGCTCACGAAAATGGCCATGCGGGGGCGCTCGTCACTGAAATAAAGGTTGCAAGTCATCTGGTACCTCTGTGCGTACAGCGTGTCAATGTATTCGTAGATCTTGTCGCGAGGGATGAGGAAATTCTCCAATTCCCATTCAATCCTCATGAAAAACATCCCGTCTTCCCGATCCACGTACTGGTCCAGATAAATGATATTTCCCTTGTTGTCCGTAATAAACTTTGTGACTTCCGAGATGATGCCTGGCTTATCGGGACAATGCAGAAGTAAAATCGCACTTGGTTTCATCATTGCATCTATTGTTTATAAACAGATGCAAAGATACAGTAAACCGAGGGAAATACAAAATAAATGCCGAAGATTTTATGTTTATTTCCGAGGTACGGCGTGTCTGGTCCCAAGGTAGCTGCCTCCTGTCAGAAAGGATCCTACCGGTCGGAAGTGAATGGGAATCATTCAAGAAAAGGAATCTGTCAATCGTCCTGATCCTCAGCGGTCTTGAGGATGATACTCGTGGCGCCGATCGTAAACAAGGTCCCGTTTTCGATCACGCGTCTTTCCTTGTTGCCCAACAGTTCGTCGCCCACAAAGGTACCTGTATTGCTGGGACCATCGCGCAAAACATATTTCAGCTTCCCGTGCTTGTCCCGACTCACGTTGATCATACAGTGGGTCATATCGATGCTGGGATCGTTGGTCTCGATCGGGCAATTGATGCCACTACCTTTCATGTATCGTCCGATAACATTCTCTCCAAACTGCAAAGGGATGACTTGTTTATAATGAAAAACATTTTCAATCACGATGATCGAACCAAATCCGTTTTGGTTGGCATTCTCATCAGGATGCTCATCGCGTTGCAGGTTGCGAAGCTTCGATACATTGATGCGGATGCGGAATTGCTTGCCACACTCCGGGCAAATGAATCCCAACACCTGTCCCGGTTCATATTGGGTCTCGTCGAAAATGATGTAGTTGTCACACTTGGGGCACCTTACTCGCTTCATCGTCTTTGCTGATTTGGTTGAACACACATTACCCAAGCCTCTGAAAAATCAGGCTTTACGCACATCCTGTTCAACACGTTATAAGCTTCGTTCTCCGTCTTGTAAGAACCATAGATCACCTTGGCTCCTCTCTCCCTGGGAAGGACGCGTGCCGTCTGGTATCCTTTTTGGCGCAACTGGTCAACATAGGCTGCGGCGTTCTTTTTCGTGACCCTACTGGCTAATACCAAGCAGAAATAAGGAGCTTCCTCGTCTTTCAATTCCTGGGAAGCCTTCGTTGTCTTTTCCGTTGAATGAGAAATGGAATTATTTTTACTTTCCTTTACGGTATCCTTCTTCAGTGCTGCCTCCAACTGGGTCGTCCCGGTCGTCACGCTCTTGGGGAAGATCCGGGTGAGCATCCCTGTGTCTACCTTGCTCAGTAGGGAAGAGGAATCGTCGCTGTTGCCTAAGTTAGAGGGGATCAATAGGAATACCAATAAGGCGATGCAGGCAATGGCGACGTTCCGATAGAGGTGTACCCGGAAGGTAGAGCCGCCTTTCTCCTCTTCCTCCGTGTCAAAGACTGTCGTCGTCAGCGTGGGCTCTTCTTTCTCCTGCGCGCCCATCTCTTTCGTCTCGACAGTGAGGGTCGGCACCTTTTCTGTCGCCTGCGCGGCACTGGATGCCAAGGTTGCTTCCCCGCTTCCAACCTTTTTCGTGGAACCGGTTGATAGTGGATTGATCTCGAAAGAGCTCAGACCATAGAGCTCAGGTGTGAGAAGACCTGCCTCGCAAGGCTGGAACTCATAGTGCCCATCCTCGTTCATCGAGATCGTACCCAAGTCGTTAAGCTCATACGTCCCTTCGTTTTCAAGGCGCTGCTTCAGCTCCCTCACCTCATCCTCAATGCGCTTGATGGCCTCAGGGTAGCTGATGTCATAAGCCTCGATATAAGATTGAGCGAGGAGAGAGTCATTCATCTTCAGCTGCGGGTTGAACCCCAACGTACGCAAAGGCGGCAAGAACAAATGGTCGTCCTTGTCATAGCGAGCGTCGACATGATGTGCCATAAATCCCCCAAAATCAGGGACTATCACGCAATCATTGCTCAAGAGAAGTATTTCTATATGTCTTTCTAATTCAATCACGTCTGCAAAAGTACTCTTTTTCCATGAATAAAGCAAGTCAAAACGGAGAAATTTTCTCTTTAAAGTTTGCGATCATGCCGACCTATCTATCATGTAAGGGAATAAAAAAATTGAAAAAAACTTGTTTTTTTTTGTATTTCCGAGGAATTGTATTACCTTTGTTTGTCAGAAACGAATACTCGAATACATAGTGGATAGTGGATGATGAAGAAGATGAAACGAACTTTATTTCTATTGTTTGTCATAGTCCTTGTCATGGAAGGCTGTAGGAATAGGCAGGGAGATCGCCAGGATGCCCCGCGGGAAGATTATGCTGCAAAGAAAATGTTGCAGGGTATTTGGGTGAACGAAGACGAGGAGGATGTCGCCTTTATGGCAAAAGGCGACACGATCTTCTATCCGGACAGTACGAGCCAGCCTGTCTATTTCCAGATCTTTAATGATACCTTGGTGCTTCATGGCGCTAATGACGTGAAGTACCCGATCGTCAAGCAAGCGGCTCATCTCTTTGAGTTCAAGAACCAGAATGGGGATGTCGTGAAGTTGACCTTGAGCGACAACCCTTATGATAAGTATGTCTTTGACAACAATGCCAAGCGCCCGCAGGCGTTAAACCAAAACCAATTGATCAAAAGGGATTCTGTCGTGTCTTACCAAGGCGAGAAATATCACAGTTATGTACAGGTGAACCCCACCACGTATAAGGTGGTGAAGGCGTCCTATAATGATGAAGGGGTGGAGGTTGACAATGTGTATTACGACAATATCATCCATATCAGTCTTTACAAAGGTGCAGAGAAGGTCTTCTCAAGGGACTTCCACAAGCAGGACTTCGCTCGCCAAGTGCCAAAGGACTTTTTACGGCAGGGGATCCTGAATGATATCCTCTTGGTTAAGACTGACGCTGCCGGTGTCCATTACAACACGATGATCGGGATCCCGGACAGTCCGAGCAGTTATGTGGTGGAGACCATTATCTCTTATGGGGGCAAGTTAACCCTCAAGTTGGCGAACTAAGGACGTTTTGCAAAAGATCATCTCCCGCCTCGTGAAAGGTCATCTCCTGCCTTCTGAAAGGTCACCCTTTGGCGCGTAAAAGGTTATCTATCGCAACGTAAAAGGTCATCTCCCTTTTTGAGGGTGATGGACCATTAAGAAAACGAAGAAGGTGACTGCACACGGCAGTCACCTTCTTCGTTTATGCCCCGCAGCAGAACAGGACAATCAGTTGGGCGGTAAAGATCCTTAGGAACATGCTTAAGGGATATACCGTAGAGTATCCGATGGCAGGTGCTTCCTTGGAACAGCACTGATTGGCATACGCCAATGCAGGTGGGTCGGTATAGGTACCTGCTAACATACCCATGATGGTGAAGTAGTTGAACTTGAACTTCAGCCTGGCGATGGTTCCGATGATCAGGATCGGGATGACCGTGATGAGGAAGCCCGTGTAGACATATTTCAGTCCGTCTCCCTGTACGACAGTGTCCCAGAAGCCCGCGCCGGCCTTGATGCCAACGCTGGCGAGGAAGAGAACCAGTCCGATCTCGCGCAACATCATGTTCGCGGATGTCGTGGTGTAGGTGACCAAGTGGAAACGATAGCCATAACGCCCGATCAAGATAGCGATGATCAGCGGGCCTCCGGCAATACCTAATTTCAAGGGCACAGGCATGCCCGGGATGCCGATAGGAATGCTTCCAAACAAGATTCCGATGATAATGCCGATGAAGATCGTGGCAATGTTAGGAGCGTCCAGGCGCTTCACTGAGTTCCCCATCAGTTCAGCCACGCGGTTGACATTGTCTTCCGGTCCCACGACCATGATCCGGTCGCCGACATGGAAGTGGTGGTCACGACTGGCGAACAGGTCCATGCCTTGCCGGGTGATGCGGGTGATATTCACTCCATAGACACTGTTGAAGTGCATCTTGCCCAAGGTTTTTCCGTTCATGGAAGGCCTTGTGACGATGATACGCTTAGAAACCAAGGGCTGTTGCTCATCCTCGTATTCCCACTGAGCCTCGATGACCGGTCCGATGAATGCCTGGATTGCCTCTTTGTCGGCCTCGGCGCAGACGATCAGGATCTCATCCCCTAACTCGAAAGTCGTATTGCTCTTGGGAATACTTACTTTCCCGTCATGGAAGATACGGGTGCAGACGAAGTCCCGGTTCAGGAATGCAGAGATCTGGCGGAGCGTACGGCCTGCGATATAAGCATTCTGTACTTTCAGGTGCATCGTATGAGGCTTTGCGTGTGGGTTCTCAGCCTCAGCCTCATTCAACTGTTCCTCTTCGTCATTCAGGTTGATGCGGCAGATATACCTCACTGCAATGGTTGCCCCAATAATGCCGACGACGCCTAAAGGATAGGCGCAGGCATAGCCAGACGCGATCTGAGGAGCGTTTCCATTGGGGAAGACACTCGACAAGGCTTCGTTGGCAGCACCCAAACCAGGCGTGTTGGTGACGGCACCGTACAGTGTTCCCACCATCATCGGTAAGTTCTTGACGTCGTTGGTGTCGAAGAAGATGTAATAACATGCGAACATCACGGCGATGTTCAGCAGGATCATGCCCGTAGACAGCAGGTTCAGTTCGACGCCACCTTTACGGAAGCTCTCGAAAAAGCCAGGTCCTACCTGAAGGCCGATCATGAAGACAAAGAGGATCAGCCCGAAGTCTTGCATGAAGTTGAGGATGTTGGTAGGGGCGGTGAACCCGATATGACCGGCGAGAATCCCGGCAAACAGGACGAAGGTGACCCCTAAGGAGATTCCTCCGAACTTGATCTTGCCCAACAGAACGCCGATGGAGATGACCAAGGCGTAGAGCAATGCGATGTGCGCAACGGAATCTTGTGCTGTAAATAGATTAATTAACCAATCCATATTGAAAACAAAAGAGTGATTAACAATGATGTCCATTCCTGTCCATCATCATTAATCACCCATATTCTCGTTTAAATATTAGCCTTCGATTGCTGCAACGCCCGGCAGAACCTTGCCTTCGATCGCCTCAAGCATGGCACCACCACCAGTGGAAACATAAGAAACCTTGTCGGCCAATCCGAACTTATTGATGGCAGCGACGGAGTCACCACCGCCAATGAGTGAATAAGCGCCGTTCTCCTGAGTAGCCTGTGCAACGGTCTTGGCAATCTCGCCTGTGCCATGTGCGAAGTTCGGGAATTCGAATACGCCTACAGGACCGTTCCAAAGAATAGTCTTGGAAGCCAAGATGATCTTCTTCCAGTTCTCCAGGCTCTCCTCACTGGCATCCATGCCTTCCCATCCGTCAGGGATATTGTAAATGTCCACCACCTTGCGGTCGGCATCGTTGGAGAACTTGTTAGCAGCAACCGTAGCAACGGAAAGGCTCAGGTTGACACCTTTTTCCTTTGCTTCCTTGATAACGTTCAGAGCCTCTGGCATCAGGTCATCCTCGTGCAGGGAATCACCGATATGACCGCCCTGAGCCTTGATGAAGGTATAACCCATGCCGCCACCGATGATCAGATTGTCTACTTTGTCGAGGAGGTTCTTGATGACACCGAGCTTAGAGCTAACCTTGGAGCCACCGATGATCGCCGTGAAAGGATGCTGTGCATTCTTCATGACATTGTCAATGGCCTTTACTTCCTTCTCCATCAGGTAGCCAAGCATCTTGTGGTCTTTGTCAAAGAAGTCAGCGATGACAGCCGTGGAAGCATGCTTGCGGTGTGCCGTACCAAAGGCATCGTTGACATATACGTCAGCGTAAGAAGCGAGCTTCTTTGCGAATTCCTTCTGGCTCTTCTTCATCTCAGCCTTGGCAGCGTCGTATTCAGGAGTACCCTTTTCCACGCCTACAGGCTTGCCTTCCTCTTCAGGATAGAAGCGGAGGTTCTCCAACAGAAGTGCCTCACCTGGCTTCAGGGCAGCTGCTGCGTCGTCAGCCATGGCGCAATCAGGAGCGAACTTCACGTCTACGCCTAAGGCAGCGGAAACGTTCTTGACGATCTGACCTAAGGAGAGTTCTGGCTTTACCTTACCCTTTGGCTTGCCCATGTGACTCATCATGATCAGCGCACCGCCGTCAGAGAGGATCTTCTTCAGGGTTGGGAGAGCACCGCGGATACGGGTGTCGTCGGTTACATTACCCTTTTCATCCAATGGAACATTGAAGTCCACACGTACGATTGCCTTCTTGCCGGCAAAGTTGAATTGATCGATTTTCATTTTTCGTAATTATTAATGTTATGTCAATATTTTCTAATTCGAACGCAAAGTTACAATAATTAATTGAGAGAAACGATTCGAGCTCTAAGAAAATAAAGTTTTTTATCTCTATTGTCCAAGGAATGCAATATCGGGATTGCAATTTCATTTATGACTCGTAGTCGGTTGGATCGTCAATGCCCGCGGCTTCCAGCGCTTCCTTTCGCTCGACACAGGTCCCGCATTTCCCGCAATGTTTCTCGCCGCCCTTGTAGCATGACCATGTCTCTGCATAATTGATACCCAATGACTTGCCGTGTCGGGCGATGTCTGCCTTGGAGATATTCGTATAGGGTGCGAGAATCTCTACCTGTGCAAAGGTCCCGCTTTGGGTTGCCTTGCTCATGGCTTGCACGAACTCCGGGCGGCAGCCGGGGTCGCCGCTATGGTTGGCCATCATCACGTATTTCAGTCCATTGCTTTCCGCAATTCCTGTGGCGATAGACAGCATGATCCCATTCCTGAAGGGGACGACAGTCGACTTCATGTTATCCTCTGTGTAGTTGCCTTCCGGGATGGCTTTGGCACCTTCCAAGAGAGAACTCTTGAAATACTGGTGCATGAAATCCAAATGGATGGTAATATGCCGGATACCCAGCCGTTGGCAATGAAGCTCGGCGAATGGGATTTCCCGGGCATTATGGTTGCTGCCATAATCGAACGAGATCCCTAAGGCAATCCTGTCCTTGTATTCATAGAGCAAGGTGATGCTGTCCATCCCTCCGCTCACAATAATCACTGAATCTTTCATTTCTATCCAAATAAATATCTTAATGCTTCTTCTACTTTCCTGACTGGATGCAGCTCAATATGGTATTTCTTAGCGTCGAATCCGTTCATGTTATATTTCGGGATAATCATGTGGGTGAATCCTAATTTCTCAGCTTCCGCTACCCGTTGCTCGATACGGTTGACGGGACGTACCTCTCCACTGAGCCCAACTTCACCCGCCATGCACCAACCTGTTTCGATGGCTGTATCCACATTACTGGACAGTACGGCAGCGATGACGCTCAGGTCCATCGCCAAGTCGGTGACCCTGAGCCCGCCTGCAATGTTCAGGAAGACATCTTTCTGCATCAGCTTAAAGCCGACCCTTTTTTCCAATACGGCCAATAGCATGTTCAGCCTGCGTTGATCGAACCCGGTTGCGGAACGTTGAGGAGTGCCATATGCTGCTGATGAGACCAAGGCTTGTGTCTCGACGAGGAAGGGACGGACCCCTTCGATGGCACTGCTGATGGCGATGCCCGACAATCCCTCATGGTCTTGGGAGAGCAATAGCTCACTGGGGTTGGAGACCTGCCTCAGCCCGTTCTGCCTCATTTCATAAATCCCTAGCTCAGAGGTGGATCCAAACCGGTTCTTGATGGATCGCAAGATGCGGTACATATAATGCTGGTCACCTTCAAATTGGATGACCGTGTCGACGATATGCTCCAGGATCTTGGGACCAGCCAACGACCCTTCCTTGTTGATATGCCCGATGAGGATGACAGGTACGCCACTGGTCTTGGCGAAACGGAGTAGGGCGGCTGCGCATTCCCTTACTTGGGAGATGCTCCCCGGACTGCTTTCCACGTCCTCTGTCGCAATGGTCTGGATCGAGTCGATGATGACCAGTTCGGGATGAGTCTCTTTTATGTTGGCAAAGATGTTCTCCAAAGAAGTCTCACAAAGGATGGTCACGTTCTCGTCCGACATCCTTCCGTCGTTCAGAGGATTGGCTAAGATCCTCTCGGCGCGCATCTTCAGTTGGTGAGCACTTTCCTCACCGCTCACATACAGGATTTGATGCTCCGGCATGTGCAAGATGGTTTGCAGAGTCAATGTACTTTTCCCGATACCCGGTTCGCCTCCTAACAAGATGATAGATCCCGGTACGAGCCCTCCTCCTAAGACCCGGTTCAGTTCCGCATCCTTCATGTCCATCCTCGGTTCGTCGTGTATGGATATGTCTCTCAGGGACAAGGGCTTGTTCTTGTTTGTTGAAAGGGAAGAACGAATACTCTGGGCTGCAGACCGTGCGGCACTGGAACCCGTTTCAGCTGCGATGCGCAATTCCTTGAACGTGTTCCATTGACCACAGGCAGGGCATTTTCCAATCCATTTAGGAGATTCCTGTCCACAGTTGGAACAGACATAAACAATCTTGTCTTTTGCCATAATGCCACAAAAGTACGAATAATTTTTTGAGTTACAAAATTTATTATTACTTTTGCAAATGCTAATATCGCACATAATAATAAACAATGAAGGGCGAGACGTGTTGCATTACGCTATCGCCCTTTCTTTTTCAAACGTAAAATGAGAAATTGTTGCATTTGGATATTCATCGTCCTTTTCTTTGCATCATGCGGGCAATCCTACCAGGAGAAGCAGCGAATGACGAAGGCGGAAAAGGCAAGGCTTCAGAGGGAGGACTCCCTGTCGCTGAAGGTCGCGCTGCTTCCTACCCTTGACTGCCTCCCTGTCTACATAGCCCTCGACCGTCATTTTTTCGATACGTTAGGGGTGGATGTGCATGTCAGGAACATGACGGCCCAAATGGACTGCGATACGGCTTTGACAAGGGGAAGGGTAGAGGGGGCTGTCTCCGATCTCTTCCGCACAGAGCGACTGATCCGGAAGGGTACGCCGCTCACCTATGTAGCGGCAACGAATACATATTGGCAGTTGATTACCAA
>ERZ779941.903-NODE-903-length-10726-cov-2.860744_pt1 | contig 10726 bp, 11 predicted proteins | sample MGYA00511952_ERZ779941 | MGnify/ENA primary metagenome ERZ779941 (study PRJEB29588, sample SAMEA2142846) | human gut metagenome | biome: human gut; feature: human-associated habitat; material: faeces | place: Denmark | collected 2008/2010 ...
TGCATCTCGGAAATAAAAATAAACTATCGTTTCTTTTGTATTTCTCTCGATTTGCAGTATCTTTGCAAGCAATTTACAAATGAAAGAATAAATGGGAAAAGTAATTCTTACCGGTGACCGCCCCACGGGCAAGCTTCACCTCGGACATTATGTAGGTTCTCTGCGTCGCAGAGTGCAATTACAAGAACAAGGAGATTATGACCGCATGTTTGTCTTCATGGCAGACGTACAGGCTTTGACTGATAATGCTGACAACCCGGAGAAAATCCGCCAAAACATCATTGAGGTAGCACTGGATTATCTCTCGGCAGGCCTGGATCCAGATAAATGCACATTGTTTATTCAGAGTCAGGTACCGGAGCTTGCGGAGCTGACAACCTATCTGATGAACTTGGTCAGCGTTTCCCGTGTCCAGCGTAATCCTACGGTCAAGACTGAGATCAAGATGCGTAACTTTGAGGCAAACATACCTTTAGGATTCTTCTGCTATCCTGTTTCCCAGGCAGCAGACATCACACTGTTCAAGGCAACGACCGTTCCCGTGGGTGAAGACCAAGAGCCTATGCTGGAATTATGCCGTGAACTGGTGCGCCGCTTCAACCAGACCTATGGGGAAGTGTTGGTGGAGCCGAATATCATGCTGCCTGAAAATGGCGCGGCCCGTCGCTTGCCAGGGACTGACGGAAAGGAAAAGATGAGCAAGAGCCTGGGCAATTGCATCTACCTCAGCGATACAGCAGAAGATGTTTGGCAGAAAGTTCGTTCCATGTATACGGATCCTACCCATGTCAACTTGAACGATCCAGGGCACGTGGAAGGCAATGCGGTCTTCACCTACCTCGATGCGTTTTCTACGGAAGAGGACTTTGCGGAGTTCCTCCCAGACTATAAGAACTTAGATGAACTGAAGGATCACTATCGCCGTGGTGGCTTAGGTGACATGAAATGCAAGAAATTCTTGAACCAAGTCATCAATAAGATGCTGGATCCTATCCGGTTACGTCGGGCTGAATATGAGAAAGATATCCCGGAAATCTACAATATCTTGAAGAAGGGTACCGCACAGGCGCGGGAAACTGGTGCCAAGACCATGGAAGAGGTACGTTCTGCCATGCAGATCAATTACTTCGACGACGTTGAGCTGATCCGCTCTCAGGCAGAAAAATATGCAGAAGAACTAAGCAAGAAATAATCTGCTCTCCTGGCGCAAGAGACAAGAAGTTGCATCCGACATCGCAAGGGTGCAACTTTTTTTGGTGTTTTTATCTGTGAAAAGATACTCAAATAATTTTTTAAATGGGCAAGTTGGTCTTCTCAAAGAAAAGCACTATCTTTGCAACATGTTAGGAACGGTCACTTGTGACAGTAACTAAGTACATATTATGATTGATCCTGAAGTACAAGAAAGAATAAAGAATAATCACTTCTGCGTGAGATGTGCCCATGCGACTTGGCAATGGAAAATCGAGCATCTTGATATGCTTGGTCGTCCTATCTGCCTGACTTGCCCACACGAAAAGTTTTGGATCCTGAGGGGGAATGTGAACAATCACTGTGAGTTCTACCAATATGGGACTCCCCAACAGTCCACAGACCCCAATGATCCTACGCATGTCGTGGATTACAATGACACGGAAACATACCGATAAATCGTAAAGTCATGCTGTTGGCATTTTATTTCCTATTACTTGTTTTCTTTACCTTTGGACCGGATTTATGGATCTGGCATCATTTCACAGAAGATTCCAACCTACTGATAGCTTCGGTATGGTTTCTTCCATCGCTCATCATCATTGCCTCTTGGTTTGCGGTTCGCAAAGGTTTTCACCACGTCGCTGCCGTTCGATTGATCTTTGGGGGAATGCTTTGTTTTACCTTCCCGAAGATCGCTTTTATCCTGACATACTGGTTCTTGGGAACACAGATAGCCTTCTACCTCGCCCTTGGCATCGTCGCATGCGTCCTATATGGGCTCATCTGGGGGTGGAGAAGGGTAGTCGTCAAGAACATTACCATCTACTCACCTGACCTTCCCGCCTCATTTGATGGATACAGGATCTTGCAACTGAGTGATTTCCACGTGGGTACCTATCCGGCAAACACCCATTTCGTCGGCAAGGTCGTTGATATTTGCAATTCATTATACTGTGATCTCGGAGTCTTTACGGGCGATCTTGTCAATAACAGTCCAGCGGAAGTCAATCCCTATATAACTGATTTAAAACGACTTCAATGCAAGGATGGCTTTTATTCCATCTGGGGAAACCATGATTATTGCCTTACTGGAAATGATCGTTCCGAAAAGAATATCCTTGCCCATCAAAAGGAACTCTATCGCATAGAAAGTCAGTTGGGATGGCATCAACTGATGAATGAGCATGTGACCTTAGAAAAGGGTGGGGAGCACATTCAATTGATTGGCGTAGAAAATGCAGGTGCCGCACCTTTCCCCAACAAATGCAACTTGCAAGATGCCATGGGAGACATCCCTCTCTCTGATTATAAGATTCTCTTAAGTCATGATCCTCACCATTGGAGGAAAGAAGCCCTTCAGAACGATATACAACTCATGTTGGCAGGGCATACACATGCTGGCCAATTGAAAATAGGCAAGTTTACCTTTGCAAGATTTGCCTTTAAGGAATGGGGCGGCCTATATCATCATGGTCATCAGCATCTATATGTGTCCTATGGCATCGGAGGATCATTCCCATTCCGTTTAGGGGCTTGGCCAGAGATCACAGTCCTTACCCTCAAGAGAAAGCCTTCATCAAGATAATATCCAGGCAGCACCTTTATCCACGTTGCTTGCCAGCCATTTTCTCACTGTATTCACGGTTGATGTCGGCAATCTCTTTCTTTCCGTCGATATAATCTTGATAAATAGTATCAATACTTCCACCGCCCAGCCAACAACTGGAACAATTCTCACAGCCCCCGGCGCCACAATCCAAAGCCCTGTGAAGGATTTTGATTCTCTCTTCTCGCGTTGTATCTTTTATCAATATACTTGCCATGTTTCTCTCTTTTCTTATTTCTTTCCACAAAGATAGGCATTTCACCGGAGATATGAACATTTTTCCAGTTAAATATCATCGTTTTTTTCATGGTTTCATCGATCAGTACAACCGAAATTAACTGACATTACCAAAGATTTGCTTAATAGGTTAGAAAGCCTCTTAATAATGCCTTATTATTGAACCAATCCTTAGGATAATGACTATATTTGCAGATAGAAATTCATCAAGAAACAATTAAAATAAAGAAGCTATGAGAAGATTCAAGAATATCAAATCGTATATAAAAGATGTTACAGAGCTCATCTGGAATTACATCCGGCATAAGAATTACTATCCACAACATGCCTTGTTGGCTGTTATGCCTGAACTGATGGAAACCGTGATCGATCATCCTAACAACTGTACGGAATGTGAATTCTATGCGATCGACCAGTTTATTTCTACGGATTTGTATGGTAGACAATGTCCTAATCACTCGGCAATCGAACGGATGGCAGGCAGATATTATCACATTAGCTAATGAATAATATAATACGAATTATGATAAATAAATAATATAGTTTATGACCAAGGGTACCCTACAGGGTCAAAATCTGGTCATAAACTCTATTACGAACTTATCTTTCTCGGACACTTTGGGGATCCCATTTGCGCGATAGAAATATTTTTCGTAGTTAATACGGATGTCAGAAAGAAAAGGTTTATCAAAGCTTAGCGTGCAACCGCCGGTAATTCGATGACGTTGATAATCATTGGTGACCAAAGTCCCTTGTGTATTCTTTCCTCCGTCTAAGTATCTCATGCCATCACTATGGTCGGTCATGAAATCCCAACGCACCAAGGGTGACAGTTTCGTGAACAGCTTTGTCTTCAAAGGAATATCATAGCTTACGAAGGAATCAAAGGCATGTACATTCTGATAAGCATCTTGTGCATAATGCTTGAACAAATACTCGACCTCCGCATGCAGTCCGTGTCCATGATAAAAAGTACCTGCATCATACATCATGACGCCGACATGGTCGGGTTTTATTTTCTGGACAGAGAGGGTCAGATTCCATCCTGGCAGCAAATACATCTCTGCCTTCGCACTGAAATTGACGTTATTTGTCCAGAAGTCTTTTTGGTTGGTTAATCCAGATCCATTAAAGAGTCCTGCCCGTATGTTGACAGGAACGACCCCAAGATGGAACTGTGTACTCACCTCAGCTCCCACGTCCCGGACATTACCGACCTGCTTCGCGATGAATGAGCGATTAGCAAAATACTGTTGCGACGGTGAACGATGGGCGTCGATGGTAAAAGGCACTCTCTCTTGGCCTATCGTAAACTGGAATCCATTCCCCGGCTTGATCCTGGTATAAGCATCCAGCATCTTGATCGTGCCTTCATCACAGAGGTCAATCTCCGCCTTGTATGATATGACAGGAGAAAGATTCCCAGTTATGTCCACGCGAGCGGTTCTCACTTCAAACCTCCCCTTCTTGTCATCAGGCTGATATTCGTACTTGCCCCGCAAGGTTCCGTGGACCTGTGGCGTTTTATCTACTTCCCCACCATTTGAGTTCTGAGCTTGTCCTGTCATCAGGACAGCCAAGAAAAGGATTGTAACCCCTATTCTTATCTTTATCTTACCCATACAAACATTTTTCTGCAAATATCAGTATTGCATATTACAAAGCGTTTACAATCAGTTCACAATATGATGATATAACAAGCCTGTAACACAAACGTCACACGAATGTCATACATAAATCATTATCTTCTTCTTACTTCTATGTAACTTTGTAGCGAAAAAACAAAGCACTCAATTATGAAAAAAGGTAAAAAGGAAATTATTGAAATTCTCAAAACAACCACGAAGAAGGAAAGTAAATTTGAGAACCTGGTCCTGAACCTGGCACTTCAGAAGATGACCAGCGATAAGTTCGAATTTGATGGCAAGGCTGTATATACAGCAGACAAGTCCACCATTGTTTACTGTATTCAAGACGAAGAGGAACTTCATATTCCTCAAGAGACAAAGACAATCGGACGAATGGCATTTACGCAACACCAACATTTGAAAAACATTGTGATCCCGGAAGGTGTTGAAAAGATTGAGCGGGAGGCATTTTTCGATTGTGACCAGTTGCAGAGCGTAGTTTTCCCTGCCAGTCTGAATGGCATTTACGGTTTTAGCTTCTCAGATTGTGATGAGCTGAAGAAGGTCACATTCAAAAGCGTTCCAGAACATATCGGGCGGCGTTCTTTCTCTGATTGCGATTCTTTGCGTGAGATCCACGTACCTGCCGGAACCGCGGACGTTTTCCGCAAGGCACTGCGTTTGACGGAGGATCCAGACATATTAGTGATTGAAGATGAAGAAGTAAAAGGAGATGATAAGTGATCAAATTGAAAAGAAATACTATGTAGAGCGCGATGTCAGTTGGATGTATTTCAACCATCGCATTCTCACAGAGGCTGAGAAGGAAGAGGTTCCACTTTTGGAACGTCTGTCCTTTCTTGGTATTTACTCCAACAACCTTGATGAATTCTTTCGGGTACGCGTTGCTTCCCTCACCCGAATCGTGGAAGACGACCATATCCATAAAAAAGAAATAGGAAAGATCAAGAAGACCCTGAAAACCATTAACCATCTGAATGTCTCTTATTCAAAGGAATATACAGCTGCCACCGCAGAGGTGTTTGCCAAGTTGAGGGAGCATGGTATCCGTATGCTCAACGAGACGCAGGTGAATGAAGAGCAGAAAGAATGGCTACGCAACTATTTCTATATGAACCTCAACGGTTCCACCAACCCGATATGGCTATCTGCCATTGATGATATCAGTATCCTGGAAGATAACCGCATCTACTTGGTTGTCAAGTTAATCGAGGTGGAAAAAGCGAAGGTCAAGTATGCCATGGTGAAAGTTCCGGATCGGATTTATGGGCGCTTTATCCGAATTCCACAAAGCGATGGATTTGACAATGTCATGTATTTAGATGATATCGTCAGGTTTTGCCTGCCGCTCATCTTCGTTGGGGGACCAGCATGTAAGTTTGAGGCCTACTCTTTCAAATTTACCAAGGACGCAGAGATGGACATTGAAAATGATTCCGATTACTCGACCATGGAGAAGATCGCGCAAGGTGTTCACTCCAGGAGGAAGGGGGATCCTGTGCGTGTCATCTACGATAAAGACATGCCCAAGGATATGCAGAGGAGGATCATGAAACGTCTCAATGTCAAAGAGCTGGATACTTTGCTTGCAACGGGGCGATACCAGAATCATAAGGACTTAATGAAGTTTCCGGATTGTGGTCATGGAGAACTCAAATATAAGCCTTGGCAAAGGATCATGAAACCGGAGTTCCTCGCTCAGGAAAGCATCCTTGACAAGATCAGGGAGAAAGACCGCTTCATCCATGTACCCTACCATAGCTTTGATGGATACATCCGCGTATTGCAGGAAGCTACCTTGCGACCCGAAGTGAAGTCTATCAAGACAACCTTATATCGTCTGGCGAAAGACTCTAAGGTAGTCAAGAGCCTGATTTGTGCAGCCAGGAATGGAAAGAAGGTGACTGCCGTTGTTGAACTCCTTGCCCGCTTTGATGAGGAAAGCAACATTATGTGGAGTAAACGGATGCAGGAGGAAGGCGTCAACGTGATCTTTGGCGTTGAGGGACTGAAAATCCATTCCAAGCTGTTGCTGATCGAGTCGAAGAAAGGCAATATCGCCTGTATCGGCACTGGGAATTTCCATGAAGGAAATGCCAAGACGTATACAGATTACCTGATGATGACAGCACGTCCACGGATCGTCAAAGAAGTAGAAAAGGTCTTCTTATTTATCGACCGTCCATTCACGCAAGTCCGTTTCCGGGAACTATTGGTTTCTCCCAATGCCATGAAATCCCGCGTCCTCAATATGATTGCCAATGAAATCAAGAATGCCAAAGGAGGAAAAGAGGCCTGGATCAAGATAAAGATTAACCATATCACAGACCCAGACTTGGTAAATGCGCTCTATGCGGCATCCATGGCAGGAGTGAAAGTTGATATCCTGATTCGTGGCAACTGTTCCTTAGTGCCTGGTGTGCGTGGTATCAGCGACCATATCAGGTGCGTGGGCATCATCGACCGTTACCTGGAACATGCCCGCATCCTTATCTTCTCCAATGGTGGGGATACACGGTATTATTTGGGATCTGCCGACTGGATGCCACGTAATCTCATCAACCGCATAGAAGTCATGACACCGGTTTACGACGAGGATATCCAACAAGACCTACTGAGAACTGTCGACTATGGCTTGCGTGATACGACCAATGGGCACCTCGTTGATGGGCGAGGCACTGATCCCATCCAGCAGGGAGCGCCTTTCCGCTCTCAAGAACAACTTTATAATGCATATCTAAATGAAAGTCAAGAATCTTGCAGCCATTGACATAGGCTCCAATGGAGCCCGTTTATTGATCAAGCGATTCAACCCGGAAGCCCCAGAAGGCATGAAAGTAAGGCGCATTACCTATATCCGTGTCCCGCTACGATTAGGAAAAGATGTATTCACATTGGGCAAGGTATCGAAGGACCGGTACCGGATGATGCTTCACATGCTCCGGGGATTCAAGGAATTCATGAAGCTCAACCATGTGGAGGGGTATCGGGCATGTGCCACCAGTGCCATGCGAGATGCCGAGAATGGGCAAAAGGTGATGAAGAAAATCCATAAGCAAACAGGCATCCGACTGGAAATCATCCCTGGAGAAGAGGAAGCCAAGTTGTTAGCGAATAATATCTTGGAAGCGGGGGATAGCAACCACACCATCTGCTACTGCGACGTGGGTGGTGGATCGACCGAGATATCCATCTTACACAACGGGCAATTAGTTGACAGCCACAGCTATAATTGTGGTACCCTTCGTATGCTGAGCGGTAAGGTGAACGCGGAAACATTGTCTGAACACAAGGAAAACCTTTCTAAGGTAGCCCAACAGTATGGTAAGATACAACTCATTGGCTCAGGTGGAAATATCAATAAACTGTTTAAGTTGACCCACAATAAAAGTGACAAGAAAGAGATCTTGATAGAGGAGTTGCAGCAGATCTACATGAAATTGAAGGTCCTGAGTATTGACGAGCGTATCAGACGCTATGGATTGAAAGAGGATCGTGCTGATGTGATCATCCCTGCTTCTGAGATTTTCATGTTAGTAGCCGATGCCCTTAAGACGGATCGCATACTTGTTCCGAACATCTCACTTGCAGACAGTATTGTGGACGGCCTGTTCGAACAGCTGATAGGGTAGCCCCTACCCTGTCAGCCTCATTGCATGGAATAGGTATGGACACTCGTCATTTGCGCTGAAGGCAAATAGTTAATCCCCCACCAACACATCTGCAATAAGCAGAAGTTGATCACTAAGATCCAATGGGCAAGCTTCGTGTGCTTGTCGTCATACCGGGTGAGATGGATATAGACCAGATAAGCCAACCATGTCACTGCAGCCCATGTCTCCTTAGGGTCCCACGACCAATAATGCCCCCACGCTTCTTTTGCCCAGAGAGCTCCCATGAGCATCCCTAAGGTAAGGAAGGCAAATCCGCTGTTGACAAGATTCTCCTCTGCAATCCTGTCATCCTGCGTTGAAGGCATCTTGGCAAAGAAAAGGCGATAAAGAGCGATCAACGTAGCTGCACCCAACAAAGCATAGGCGATCATGTACACGATCACATGGGGAGCAAACCATGGACTCTGAAGGGCGGGCATCAAGGTCTTCGTATGCATTTCGGGCTTGAAGAGATTGATGCAGACAAACACCGTCGCCATCAGGGTACTAAAGGACAGGATCCAGCGGTAATGCCAACGGCTGTAAACAATGATCCCAGCCATCGGGAGAAACAGTGAATACCAAAGACGAGTCTCTCCCATCGTGCGAAGAGGCGGACGCTCCAATGCGATCCACATGACAACCATATATACGAAGAAGACCAATAGACCTGCTAATGTCGACACGTAAGCTATCCCCGCCTTCCTTTTCCAAGAGGCAACAGCTCCTACGCTCCAGAGCACGATAGAGGCAATGGCAAAATAAATGAAATAATCCCAGATCATACGATTCCCTCCTTTTTCCTAACGGGCATGACAAACATCCCAATGGCACCCAAGCCTAAGAGCCCGATCCCTATATAGACAAATGGCAACCAAGGATCCCTCACCCATTCAAAGACACTGTAGCGACTCATAGGGCCCATCGCCTGGTCATAACCATATTGGTAAATTTTCCATCCATTGATGGAATATGGCTTGTTGACTTCGATGATGGTCTTGATGTGCCTCCCATCTTCAGTCATGATGTCCACATCCGAGGCAAACCGCTTGGGCATCTTGTCTTTCTTGTCTTGTTCCATGATAAACCGGTTCAACTGAATGGCAACGTTCAAGTCATGAACCTGATTCGCCTGGTCCAATGCCCGCCACTCTGGTTGATCATACTCACAGAACATTTTCAGTCGTTGCATGTCTGCGGAGCCAAGTGTCCCACAGGTCAGGACAAGGAATAATCCCAAATGGCTCAGCAGAGATGGGATATTCCTGAAGCGGAAATGGCACACCTGACGAATGGAGACCAAACCTATGATCGTTGCCAAGAGGACGTATACCAGTACAAAGGGCCAAAAAGAAAGCATCTTGCTGAATCCGACAGGGTCAATAGGCGACATGTCGGATGGGACTTGCTGGGTGATCCCCATGCCAACTGTCAGCAGGACTGCATAGGTCAAAGCTGGCACAGCCATCTTCCAGGTCATCAGGAAGCGCAGGGCATAGACCTTATCCCTCAGGACATAGCCAACAAACAATAGGATCAGATAGAGCAAAAGGACGATTATGTTGACTGGCCATGCGAACACATCCCAGTTGATCGGTCCTACAGAAAATTGGAGGAGAGCTCCCACAACGATCAGTCCTCCTCCAATTACACATCCCTCCCTAAGGGACCATGGTTTATTCCACATCATAACTCAATGAATGTCTTCTTCTGTTTCGCCGTCTGGATCCATTTCGGGACGATGGTGTCGAGGAATTTCTTTTTCTTGGATTGCAATTCCTTCATATTCAAGCCGATATAAGCCTGTGCTTTAGCCTTGGTTGAAACATCAGGCAAGGGCACATCACCGGTAAATCCATGCCTTGCCAAGACTTTTGCGTTAGCCAGGCGCGCCTGCTGCGCATAGTCAAGTGCATGACCTAAGATGCGCGTCACTTCTTGCGGAGCATGGAAAGACGCTCCGTGGCTGGCAACAGCATAGTCCCAGCGCCACTGGCTCTTGCGGATCAATGCCTGTACAGGCTTCATCTCCGCATCCGTAGCGCCATGGTCGAAGGCGAACTTCGCTTCGAGATGGGCAGCGACAAGGGCCTTTTCCACCTCCAATCGGATCTCATTGCATTTGCGCTGGCGCTCATAGACATTCTGCTTCAGCGTCTCCGCATCCTGGCGATGGCAGGTCTGGCAGGTACGGTCGATATGCGCAAGTGGACTCATGATATGATGGTCTGTGTATTTCACGCCACCTTCAGAGATATAGGGCATGTGGCAATCTGCACAGCTTACGCCCCGCTGGCCATGAATGCCCATCTTATAGATTTCATATCCCGGGTGCTGTGCTTTCAGGATCGGGGTCTTCGACAACGGATTGACGAAGTCGGTGAACT
>ERZ779941.904-NODE-904-length-10702-cov-3.944867_pt1 | contig 10702 bp, 8 predicted proteins | sample MGYA00511952_ERZ779941 | MGnify/ENA primary metagenome ERZ779941 (study PRJEB29588, sample SAMEA2142846) | human gut metagenome | biome: human gut; feature: human-associated habitat; material: faeces | place: Denmark | collected 2008/2010 ...
CGGCACAGCTCAGGCATCTTCCGCAAATGTAAGGTCATCATCAATAAACTTTACCATCTCTGCACGTGACAGACGTGGAAGAGGATTTTCCTCAAGAGGATTCTTTAGAGCCTCAACAGGAGCAATAACAATAGGTCCGAACATATCATATAAAAGATATGAGAGGAATGCACGTGCGCAACGAACCTCCGCTTCATATTTCACTTTGGTATCAGCAGAAAGAGGGCTATTCTCTATAGCATCCAATACCAATGTACAACGACTTACCTTATTGGCATATCCATAAGGCTCATCACGTGTATAGTAGAGCCATGTAATTTCCGTACTTTCTGGAAAATAGTTCAACTCTGAACACATTTTCTGAGCGCCAAAGGTTCCTGTGAGAATGCCTGTAGTACAATCATTAAGGAACATGACGCCACGTTCTGACGGAGTAAAGATGCCATCCCACCAATTACCTCGCAACGGATAATAGCATGACATCACTAATGATTCTATATCTTCTTCCGTTTTTGGAAAGTTTGATGGATTGATCTCAGAATAATCTATGGGGTCAAGATCTGCACAAGATCCCAAGCTCATGATGCATACAGAAGCCACGAGAACTAAATATTTAAATTTCATGAGTTTCATATTGACTTGTATTTTAAATTATAATTAGAATGTAATATTAATGCCAATACTATAAGTACGTGCATTTGGATAAGCAGCAGTATAGTAATCTGTCTCAGGATCGAGCCCATTATATGGAGTGATGCAGAATAAATTATTTGCACTCAGAGATAATCGAACTTTTGATATGATCCCATTGGTATGGGCTAACCATTTTTGTGGAAGGGACCAACCTAATGTAATATTTGCCATACGGATAAACCATGCATTTTGATAATACCAGTCACCGGATGTATAGTTATTATCCCATCCATTAAAAGAACATGGATATTTTGTTGAAGGATTGTCCCATGTCCAGCGATTTTTGATGATACGGAGGGCATTGTATCCATATCGTGCAATATCACCGCCGCCAAGACCATACTCCATTTCTGTAGGATCTTCCATCTTACGATCAAACATACCATTAAATTGGAAACTTAAATCAAAGTCTTTATAATGCAATGTATTAATCATACCTGCCATCCAACCAGGATCCTGAGAACCAATTAGGACACAGTCAGCATCATCAATTTTTCCATCAGGAGATCCCGTAAGAATAAAACGGCCATTTTCATCCACGACCGGTTGCCCTTCTGCATCACGCTTATATCCATTAATATCCTTAATAACGATCTCGCCTGGTTTCAGATTAGGTTGTGCAGCAGGAACCTCCTCTCCAATCTGCAAGATATGGTCAGCCAAGCGAGAGTAAATAGGACGGATAGGATCATCAACTTTCTCATAGACCGATGGTTTCCAGTCGGATGTCCGTTCCTTCCATCGATCTTTATATTTCGTGAAAGTAATGTTGGTTGTCCAAGAGAAATCATGCGTTTTAATGTTCGTTGTGTTCAAGGTAACCTCTATACCCGAACTTTGCGTTTTTCCCATATTAGCCATTACCCGTGAGACATCATGATAATAGTTCAATGGTTTATAGTTAAGCAAGTCACTTACTATCTTATGATAATACTCAATGGTAGCAAGAATCCTATTATTCAGGAACCCGAAGTCAAAGCCCAAATTCCATTCCGTAGTAGTTTCCCATTTTAAATCAGGGTTCTCCAACTTACCTTGGAAAACGCCGATTACCTGGGACTTATCTTCTTTGTTATAGGCTGCAGCGGCATAATAACTGGCAAATGCGTTAGTTCCAATATCCGAATTACCTGTTTTCCCCCAAGAAGCACGAATCTTTAACATTGACAGCCATTCCATTTGTTTCATCCATTTTTCTTCAGACATAGTCCATCCTAATGCTACAGATGGGAAATATCCCCATTTATGATTTTTTGCAAATACAGAGGCTCCGTCAGCTCGTAAGGTCGTTGTCAGATAATATCGATCTAAAAGAGAATAATTAGCTCGGAAGAAATATGACTCCATCTTGTTCTTGGAAAAGCCAGAGCCAACCGTTTTAGTGCCACTTCCCGCATTCATGTTGTTATAAATAAAGCCATCTGTAAGAAAATTGTTATTACCTAAATTTGATGATTCTACATTAAATTGCTCATAAGAAGTTCCTGCAAGCAATGTCATCTTATGGATATTTCCAAAAATACGATTATAAGTTGCCGTGGCTTCAAGTAAATATTGATTGTTGTCTGTTGTATAAATATCAGCATTACCCTGCATTGCCTTACCCCAGAGAGTTGTCTTTGGTTCATAAGTCTTTCGTGAAATATTAGCACGGTCTATGCCTGCATTTACCCTTAAGGTTAAGCCTTTGACAGGATATGCTTCCAAATAAAGATTTCCAAGAAGGCGGTCTGTACGCCCTTTATCTATGTTATTCAATAGTGAATAAGGGTTGGGTTGTGTTCCTAACAAAGGATTAATAGGATACGTCCCCGTCTCTTGATCATAAGCTTTGATATTAGGTCCCATTTGAACAGCAGAGCGAATGATGCCTGACTTTTCATATTGTGCAGATCCCAGCTGAGTGTTATCATTATCGATGCGAGTGATGGTCAAGTTCATTCCCGTTTTGAAGATTTTCAAGAAACGTTGATCAAAATTAGACTTCAATGTATAACGGGTCATACTTGAATTTTTTATGATGCCTTCGTTATCATAATAATTCATAGACACCATATATTGAGTTTCTTTGGATCCACCTTGGATAGAGAGGTTATGTTCTTGCACATAGCCGTCACGAGTGATCAAGCCCACCCAATCTGTTCCTTCTCCAGCATTCGCTATCTCTGCATCTGTATAAGGACGCGTATAGGACTGCCCACTCTTCGGCGAATCAAGAGCCTCTTCCAGTGTTTTTGTGCCCCATGGCGCTACTTGATTTTCCCATATCCAGTATTCCCAAGTTGACTTATTCTTTTCTTCCATCCACTCCTTTAGGGATAAAACATCATATTCATCACTATATTTCTGGTAAGAATAATTATAAGAATAATTAACTGTAGCCCGGCCTTCTTTCCCACGCTTAGTCGTAATAATTACAACTCCATTAGCAGCACGCGCACCATAAATTGCTGTAGCTGAGGCATCCTTTAGTACTTCTATACTTTCTATATCATTCGGGTTTAAGAAGTTAAGAACTCCCTGTGTTCCCGGGTCCATTCGCTGGTTACTACCTTTTTCTTGATCCAATTTGGCGATAGGAAAACCATCTACGATATACAATGGATCGTTTGCTGCATTGACAGAACCTGCACCTCGAATCAATATATCAAGACCTCCGCCAGGTTGTGCTGAATTTTGACGGACATAAAGTCCTGCTGCTTTTCCTGCCAGTGCATGTGCAGCAGAAGCCACACCTGCAAGAGCAATATCATCACCCTTTACACTTGAGATTGCGCCTGTTAAATCGCGTTTCTTCATGGTACCATATCCGACAACAACAACTTCGTCAAGAGCCTTATTGTCTTCAGAAAGTTGAACTTCAACATTGGGAAGAGCTTTTACTTGCTTAGTTACAAAGCCAATATAAGACACAGTTAGTGTACTTCCTGGCTGAACAGATAGACTAAAGCGTCCGTCTATGTCAGTCACTGTGCCATTCTTAGTACCACTTTCATATACGCCAGCCCCAATAATAGGCTCACCATTAGGATCACGAACGACTCCTGAGACCTTTTTCGTAGCATTTTGCTGGATTATTCGAACTTCCTTTTTCTGAGCCTTATCTGAAATAATAATTGTTGTTGGAGGAATAATAGAATACTCCAATTGGCGTCCAGAAAGGGCTTCATCCAAAACATTCTGTATAGAAGCCTTAGACTTTTTTATCGTAATATCTTTCCTGTTATCAATAAAGACATTACGGTAAGAGATACGATAATTTGTTTGTTTTTCAATAATACCAAAGACTTGCTTCAGTGTCGCATTACGTACATTAATGTTTACTATCTGAGTTTGGCTAAATGAAACCAAATTGCAGAAAGATAATAATAACATTAAAATAATGTACCTGGCTTTCATGTGTACATTCATGTCTAATAATATTTAAGTTAAACGAATATATGCCTTTCAAATGATATGTTATTATAGATTATCAAATCATTAATACATGTTTGCAGGCTTATGAAAGGTGTGACAGCAGAATTTCTCGTTTATAACTTTCCGTAGAAGTATTTTATATAAAATATACTGTTTTTTTATCTTCATTAACAATAACAAACAAATCGCATGACTCTTATCATCATTTTTCGATATAGACTCGATTACCATACATCTCTGATTTCAGATGATATAGGCGCTCAAGGATTTCAAGATCGACATTTATATCTGCACTTGACATGGTGCCTGTGTAGAGATCATTTAGGCTTACATTCCCTTTTATGATGATTTTTACATCGTAAGTTTCCTCTAATTTGGCAATAACAAAACTCAGAGGAGCATTTCTAAACACTATCTCTTTCCTTCTCCAAGCTGTCATATCCTTTAAGCCCTGTTGAATTTGCTCAACGGAAATACTACCAGTTATTTTATTAAGTACCGCCTTTTGATTAGGGAACAATACTACATTTTCTCCAGTTGGAAGTGCCGTAAACAAGACCTTACCTTCAGATAATGCCAGTATTGCCGTCCCATCGTGATCTCTTGCGCATAGATTAAATTTTGTCCCTAAAACTTTTACGTTTAATTTATCGGCATCTATCTGAAAGGGATGTTTTGGATCCTTTGCTACTTCAAAATATCCTTCCCCATTGAAAACGATCTGACGCTGTGCCCTGTTAAAAGTCCTTGAGTTTTATTTTAAGGTTGATATCTCATTTAATGCTACTTTCGTTCCATCCGGCAATGTAATAGTAGCGCGTTCACCCTTACCTGTTGACATCGTGACCACCTCTGATGACAAGACTCTATTCTGACGATAAAAATAGACAGAAAATATCAACAATATGGGGAGCAACATTACTGCGACAAGTTGAAGCCACTTCCAAGAATGATAAAGAATGGCCTCTTTGTATGATGGCAGTATCTGACCTGAAATCCGATTCCAGATAGAATGAAGTTCAGAGAAATCTACATTAGAAGTATCTATCTTATCATTCATCCAGCGCGATTCCATGCGTTTAGCAATGGCATCATCAGACTCAGAATTCAACTGCGCAAGAAAATCATCCATTTCCTGAGATGTCAGACTCCCATTAAGATATCTATCTTCTAATTCTTTCATTCTTTCAACCTTCCTAAATAAAATAGACACGATTTATAGTATGATATAACTATATTCCATTCAAGTATTAACAAATAATAAGAATTCAAGCAAAATATAATAAACTCCCAGTGCTTGCCTTAATTGTTTTAAGCCCAAATACAATTGATGCCGAACGGTTTGCTCTGTTATATTCAATTGCCTTGCCACTTCTTCAACATTAAGTGCCTCAAATTTGATAAGTCGTACTACCTTTTGCTGGGTAATTGGCAACTGACTAATAGCAAGATTCAGTCTTTTTACGAATTCATCATATTCTATCGCACTGTCTGCAGCCTCAGTAGGAACACCCGCAAGGTAATCAAGATAATTTCGGAATTGAGGGGAATTGACTGTTGCTCGATAGGCATTTATCAGATAATGCCTTAATCTAATAAATAAAATACTGCGAAGACTTTCCTTTTGACGAATGCTTTTCCTGTTCATCCATAGCCATATAAACACATCTTCTACCAATTCCTGGGTTGCTTCCCTTGATTTTGAGTAATGCAAACCGAATGCGTAGAGTCTCGCAGAATAAAGATCATAAATCTTTTCCAGCGCATGTGTTGATCCCATTTTCAATTCTATTATCAGTTGTGCTTCATTCATCACATCAAATAAATTTAGAGAATGCTTCTCTATGAAGGCACTGCAAAATTGGATTTTTTTTCTTAAATATCCAAATTTTACAGATAATATTTTCACAGGATAACAATGAAGACTTTGAGAAAAATAGTTTGCAGCTCCGCTCACAAGATGCTTTTGCTCTTTGCAGTATGTTATTATCCATGTGCTGTATGGAGAGACGAGAAGCACTCTTCCGCCGACAGCGTGGCAGTAGAGAAGAATGACGATATTACCATAACGTTGAATTGCATACAATCAGCGTCTATTCATCATCAGACATGAGATGTTCTAAATTTTTGGTCAACTTTTCTTTCAGCCGATTGATGAACCTTTCGAAAGAACTTGGCCAGGGAGACGAATGAACATGAGGCTCACCTTTAGGTAGGAAAGCATCGACCGCTACGGCTTCTCCTGGCATTATTTCTTGATGATCCTTATGAACAGTTTCCACAGCAGGCTCTTCCGTTGAGTCATCGACCGGGTTGTCTTCCGGATCTATTGTTAAGGTCTTCTCCTGTGTTCTGCCAGTAGAATCTTTCTGGCGTGTATCTTTACCTTCTTCTTTCTGAGAAGCAGTCGGTGTTCCATGCTCATGGCGACTGTCTTCTTGACCACTGACCCCACCCATCGGCTCGCGATAGAGCTCTGCAATTATCTTGTCATATTTGCTGTCATCATCGGATGAAGTCACTTCATCAGGCAAGAACTTATTATCGAGTCCTGTGGCAAGAATAACAATTTTCGCATCTTCCCCAAGCGTGTTGTCGTCATTAGTGCCCCAAATGACATCAATGTTTGGGTTGAGCTCATACATGAATGCATCGATCTCACGCATTTCATTGACGAACAAAGGAGCTTCATTACTGGTATAGATATTAAAAAGGATATTCTTTGCCTGAGTAATATCACTGCCATAAAGCAAGGGCGATTCCAACGCGTTGATAATTGCTTTCTCAACACGCCTTTCTCCACGGGCACGTCCTATCGCCATAATTGCCCCGCCACCTCCGCGCATTGTTGACTCCACGTCACGGAAGTCAAGGTTTATGTGCCCTTCAAGGGTCACAAGCTCAGAAATGCCTTTCGCGGCGTTGCTAAGTATTTGGTCGGCAGCCTTGAGTGCATCCTTGACGGAAATGTGCGAGTCTGCATAGATGTCGCAAATGCTCTCGTTGTTGATAATCAGCAATGAGTCGACGTTCTTCCGCATCTCCTCCACACCTTTCAGAGCCTTGATGATCTTACGCTTCTTTTCGAAAAAGAACGGTATGGTGACAATGCCGATCGTAAGGATTCCCATGCTGCGGGCAATGGAAGCGATGACAGGTGCCGCGCCGGTACCAGTTCCTCCGCCCATCCCTGCTGTGATGAAGCACATCTTGGTATTGTCTTCGAAAAGCTTTTTGATCGTATCCTTCGATTTCAGAGCCTCCCTTTTACCAAGTTCGGGATTGGCGCCTGCACCCAGTCCACTGTCACCAAGCATAATTTTCGTAGGGACGGGAGAGTTGGCAAGTGCCTTGCTATCAGTATTGCATACCGCGAATGTAACATTAGCGACATGTTCCTCATACATATTCTTAACCGCATTACAACCACCGCCACCAACACCAACGACCTTGATGATTTCATTTGATGTATCCTCAACAGGACCAAAGTCCAATACATTTGCTTTGTTATCTTCTTCCATCATTGCTCTCTTTTACTTTGGTTGCAAAGATAATGCATTCCCTTGATAAATTTACATGTGACATTGCCTGCAAGGCTTGCGGCAATATTTTTTTATGATAAGTCCAAATGAATGAGACAAAAATGACTAACTTTGCATGCATGGAGCATAGAGTTGACAAAAGTATCGATGCAGAGCAAATAGCCGACCAAGTTCGGTTGCTTGTGAACCAATTACAGATCATGGGGCGCACGGATTTATTGCTGCGTGCCATTACCGTGCCCACTCTTGAACAACTTCGCACTGAGGCCGCTCGCGGCACATTGAGCAAATTGATCATTACCAAAGACTTCCGCCTCATCCTTGCCAATGGGAACCGAGACGTGGTTCTCACGCCTGTCCATCGTGCCGTTTATCTATTTTTCCTGAAACATCCAGAAGGCATTGAGTTTAAACGGTTGAGTGAATACCATCATGAGCTCTTCGCCATCTATACGCATATCATGCCAGACGGTGACGCAGTAAAAATGAAAGAAACTGTTGACCGTCTTACAAATCCTCTTGACAATGCCATCAACGAAAAGTGCTCACGCATCAAATCAGCCTTTTCCGCGCTCATGGATGACTACTCTGCCAGCTACTATACGATCAACAGTCAGTCGACACGCTTACTCCCGAAATCGCCAAAGGTTTGGTTCCAGCGCCTCAAGCTTATCTCTCTTCCCCGCGAGCTCGTGGTCTATGAAGGCGAAGAGCCCTGATACGGGATATCCCTCTTCCTTCCTATGGGAACTTAGGATATTGATCGAAATCAGGCTTCCGCTTTTCCAAGAAGGCCTTACCACCTTCCTGCGCTTCATCCATTGTATAATAAAGCATGGTAGCATCGCCTGCAAGTTCTTGAATGCCTGCCTGTCCATCTAATTCTGCGTTTAACCCAGCCTTGATCATGCGGAGAGCCAAGGGACTACGTTCCATCATGATCTCTGCCCATTCGACGCACGTATCTTCCAGCTGATCAAGAGGAACGACCTTGTTCACCATCCCCATCTCTAAGGCTTCCTGTGCTGAATACTGCTGGCACAAGAACCAGATCTCACGTGCTTTTTTCTGTCCGACCATCCGGGCAAGATAGCTGGCACCAAACCCTGCATCGAAAGATCCCACCTTCGGACCTGTCTGCCCGAATCGTGCATTTTCCGAGGCGATGGTCAGGTCGCACATGACATGCAGGACATGCCCACCCCCAATCGCATAGCCATTGACCATGGCAATCACCGGCTTGGGCAACCTGCGGATCTGCATCTGCACATCCAGCACATTCAGACGGGGGACACCATCTGTACCTACGTATCCGCCACGTCCCTTGACATGCATGTCGCCCCCAGAGCAGAAGGCCTTGTCTCCAGCACCAGTGAGGATAACCACTCGGATGTCCTGGCACTCCCGGCAATAGCTAAATGCCTGGGACATCTCCCATGTGGTCAAAGGGGTAAATGCGTTACGGTAGCGAGGACGGTTGATCGTGATCCTCGCAATGTGATGATACTCATCGAAAAGGATTTCCTTAAAGTCAAAACCCTCTATTTTTTTCCATTCTCTTTCCATGTATTCAATGATTGATTATATTCTTGATAAACGTGCATGTCTCTTTCTGCATCCGTAAAGACTTCCAACAAGACCGGTCGCTCCGCATCGGGAGACATCAAGGTATCCATTAGATTACTCAATGCCCCGACATGATCCGCTGAATAATAAGAAATGTGATTCTCCTGGCAAATTCCTTCTGCGGTGGTATGATGGCTTGCCATGACCATTCCCTTGCGTGCCGGACTCTTTCTCAGTCCATCGAACTTCGAGAAAATCCCACCACAACCATTATTGAGCAATAGAATCCGAAGATTTCCCCGAAGATTCTGATTCCAAAGAGCGTTCTGGTCGTAAAAGAAGCTCAGGTCGCCGATCACGCAATAGACATTCTCCTTACTAACCAGAGAATATCCCGCGGCTGTTGACAACGAGCCTTCTATGCCATTCACGCCTCGGTTACAATAGACATGATGCCATGAAAAAATATTTCCCAAGCGTACAGACATGCTATTGGCATAATGAACCACACTGGCAGGATCATGAAGCTTCATCCGCTCTTCCAAGAGTTCGACCGCCAACATTTGTGAATAGTCGGGATGGAAATCACGGAGATGCATCTTTGCTTTCACGAACAAGCTCTCCCACAGTTGCGTATAGGCAACATTCCCATGACCTTTTATCTGAGCAAGCACGTCACGCGGCTGTGCTTGTACCACCCCAGTCAGGTTCATAAAGGTATCATGCACCTCTCCTTCTGGATTGACGATCCAACATTCCGCTGCCTTTGCGTGGCGCAAGAACGACTTCGCCCGCTTGCTAACCAATGTATCCCCCACGTAGATGATAAAATCAGGAAGGAAACGTTCCTCATCGTCGACCATGGCCATCACCTCATCTAAATGAGAAGACCCTTGACCGCCTAAGGGTTCGATGAATACCGGATACTCCTGTCTCAACCTGTCTATCTCACCAAGTGGCAATCCACCCGGTTTCATCTGCCCAACGACCACAATTGGTCGGGACGCCTGATGGAGACGCTCCAACAGGGGATGAACTACGGCTGTACATTCTGCATTCCCATGCGATGAAAGAGGTGACAGGAGTTGGATGCTTCTTTCTTCCGGCAACCTGTCAATCGTAAAATCCTTGGCAAGCTCATCGTAATCGGTGTCGGTGGTCAGGTACTTGAGCTTTCGGGCTATTTTCTGCTGTTTGGCTTTCTGACGTCCGCGGCCCATCTGTCCCCCTGAAATTACTGTGCTATCAATTCATCAAACAAGAGAGTACCACTTATTGCGCATTATTTCGTTGTCGGCTCAGACTTTTACGATAAAATCGTTGATTTTCTTAAGAAAAGGACACGTATGACGGACGAAACCCAGGAGCAGCAGATCACTGCTGTCGGCAATGAAATGAGCGCGAGCTTCCTCGCCGCAAAGAAGCGTTCCGATGAAACCCTCGCCGCAATCGAAAAGAATCCGGGCAAGTTCACCATGCTCACC
>ERZ779941.911-NODE-911-length-10626-cov-3.561347_pt1 | contig 10626 bp, 12 predicted proteins | sample MGYA00511952_ERZ779941 | MGnify/ENA primary metagenome ERZ779941 (study PRJEB29588, sample SAMEA2142846) | human gut metagenome | biome: human gut; feature: human-associated habitat; material: faeces | place: Denmark | collected 2008/2010 ...
CAGGTCGGACTGGTCCCACAACGCCCCTGCCCACTTCCCATGAGCATCTATGATAATATAGCCTATGGCTGTCGTATCCATGGTATTCGTAAGAAATCGAAGCTCAACTTAATCGTGGAGCATTATCTGCGTGCGGTCAACCTGTGGGAGGAGGTGAAAGACCGTCTGCACAGTCCTGCAGCCAAGCTCTCCGGTGGACAGCAACAGCGTCTTTGCCTGGCCAGGAGCTTAGCCGTCGAGCCCAGTATCCTGTTGGCTGATGAGAGCACCAGTGCCTTGGACCCTATCTCCAGCAAAAAGGTGGAAGACTTGTTCGTGGAACTTAAGCAGAACTATTCTATCGTGATGGTCACACATACTTTGCGTCAGGCTCTGCGAATCGCCGATTATGTGGTGTTTATGTACTTAGGCGAGGTGATTGAGGCAGGACCTGCCGAACAGGTATTCCACCATCCCCAGAAAGAGCTGACACGCCGGTACTTAAAGGGCGCATTCAGCTAATCCTGCTTGAAAGTCTTTTTCCCTTGGTGGATATAAATGCCTCGCTGGGTGGGCTTCCTTACCTTTGACCCGGAAAGCGTGTACCAGGTGTCATCAATCTTGGACGAGGAAGTAGCAGGGAGTTGACTGATCCCGGAAGAAGTGTTGAGGAAATCTTTCAATGCGGATAGTGCCGATGTCGCCCTGCCGGTATTGCTGTCGAACAAGGGAGCGTTATACCATCCTGAGAGTTTCGTTGAAGAATAAGGATAAGCATTGTATTCCATCCACCACCAGAACAGTCCTGTCACCTTCTCGTGCTTGTTGAGCAATGTGATCAGGTCGTCAGTAAAAGCTTTCTGACCGGCATCCGAATAGGGATAGGTACCAGTATAGTCATAGGTACTTCCCCCAACTTCCCACGCATAGGGGTATCCAGTTTCCACAATCATGATTTGCTTGTCAGGGTGATGGACCTCCATCGCATGGATCGCTCCGTCCAACTCGTTCAGGGAACCGTGGAAATAAGGATAGTAGCTGAGCCCAATCACGTCATAGTCGATACCGTAGTCAGCCATCTTTTGGAAGAAATTCGTCAATGCAGCGTAGTTGGCATTGTCGCTTTGCTGACTGGTTGAGACTCTTTCCACATGCAAGATGATCTTGGCTTGGCTGCATTCTGCGCGGCAAGCAGCGATGGCTTGCTTGAGCAATCCGGCAAACTGGTCCCAATAGGAGGTCGTAGACGAAGGGTAACATCTGTTGACAGACGATGATCCCACTGTGGTATTGCTTCCCCATAACATCCCGTAGCTAATCTCATTGCCCGTCTGGATGAGGTCGGGTTCTGCCCCATTCGCCTTCAGCGTTTCCAACACTGTCTTGGTATAGTCGTAAAGTTGCTTTTGCAGTCCTGTGTCGTCAAGAGAAGCCCAGGCGTCTGGAGTCCACTGCTTGCCGGGGTCTGCCCAGGTATCGGAATAATGAAAGTCGAGCAAGAACTTCATTCCTTGTTCCTTGATGCGCTTGCCGAGTGCAGTGACCCAAGCCAGGTCTTGGCAGACATTCGTGTCACTCTTCCTCTCCGATGGCGACTGGGAGTCTGTCGTATAACCCGAAGGGTTGACGAACAGGCGCACGCGCATGGCATTCATGCCTACATCCTTGAAGAAGGAGAGAGGGGAGGTGATCACCTTCCCGTCATGATCAGCGTAGACAGAGCCTGCGTTCTCGTAGATCGGCAGGCAGGAGATGTCACCACCTACGTATTTTTGCGCTGGGGCAGGGAGGCAGATACAGCCCAGTACCAGCATGATGATTGTCTTGATCGATCTCATATCTTCATTGATTTCACTTTTCCTTCGACAAAAATACGCATTTTACCTGATTCCTCCAAATAAAATAGCGGAGGATCCAACAAGTAAAAGCGGACCCAAGGAGAATTCGCCTCCAGGGTCCGCTCTCAATGAATAGTTGTAGTTCTATGGCTGGTATCTTGTCCTTATGCCTCCGTGTTGTATGCTGCCAACATCCAGACCAGCTTCTCTTGTCCTGCGAGGTAGTCAGACATCAAACTTACTGTAACCTCGTCGCCCACCTCTGCAGCTATGGCAAGTACCTCTCTTTCTTCTGCGATCAAGGTCTTGGTGGTATCTAAGACATATTGAAGTCCTGCATCCTCGTTCTTGACAACATCCAATTCCTGCACCTTTGCTTGCTTGAGGTAAGTGGAGAAGCGATGCTCGGGTGTGCCATCGAGCTGCAGGATGCGCTCAGCCACTTCGTCTATCTTCTCAGCCACGTTGTTGTAGAGCTCCTCATACTTCTCATGCAGGATGAAGAAGCGGCGGCCCTTGATGTTCCAGTGCAAGTTGCGCAGGTTGGTGTAATGAACTTGGAAGTCGGCTAAGAGCTGAGCTAATGCGTTATTGACTTTCTGTACGTTGTTCTCGTTCAATCCGGTGAAATTTAATGTTCTCATTGTTTTCTATTTTTATATTGTTATACTTTGTTTTCTTTTCTCTGATGCAAAGGTAGTATCTTTCTTCTTGCCCTCCAACAGATAATATCTATCAGGGGATAGATAAAGCCTATAACTCAACATAAAGTTCTGTATAACAACATATTATGGAGAGACAATCACTTGCGCTGAATTTAATTTTTTATATCCCAGTCCTCCTTTGCTAAGAGAGTAAGGGAAAATACCAAGAGATAAAAGGGGAATTTCTAAGAAAGTAAAAGGCAAAAGGTAATCTCCTGTTCTTCAATAGGCCATCTAATGGCTCCTATTAGGTCATCTTTCAGCGTTCGAAAGGTTATCTCTTAAAATCAGCGATGGCTATACCATCTCCGATAGGAGCAGTCAGATTGTAGTATCAATGGCTGGCAATATATTCGCTCTTTACCGCGAATTATGGATCAAATATCGTCTGGCTGAGTAATAATAATTAAAATAAATGGGTATCTTTGCAGCGAAACAGAGAGGAGCATGTGTGACATCACTGCTTTAGGTGCATACAAAAAGGAGTTGTGCCTACTCTCTGTGGGTAGAATCGGCTGATACGGTTCACCGCCCTATAAATAGGAATTATTGGTTGGATTTAATTTTGAAAGATGAAAAAGAAACTCTATCTCTTGTTATTGTTCGTTATCACTATTTTTGATACGAATGCTCAGATAAAGATCAGTGGTTTTGTACAGGATCGAAACCATATAGGTATAGGATACGTAACAGTATGGGTAGATAGCATTTTCACTTTAACAAACAAAGATGGATATTTTACTTTAGAACTTCCTGATGGCTTAAAAAGTCCTATGACCTTTTCCCATATCAGTTATAAAAATAAAATAATCCCATACTCGCAATACAAGGAAGGGAATGTTCGTCTTGTAATGGAAGGCAGAGTATATGACATAACAGAGACCTCTGTGGCTGCCCGAAGGGGAAAAGACGTTGCCATTCTGCGGAAAGGTATGAAACTTCCAGGTGATGTCGCTTTCGGGAATGCCCCTTTGGGGAAAATGGAAATTGGTCCGAAATTCAAAGCAAGTGACAATTTCATGATAGATTATTTCAATTTGTACATAGAAGAATGTACCTATGAGCAATGTACACTTCGGCTTATTGTTTATAAAATGGTTGGGGGACAATTCGAGCCTGTTAGCTCCAGGCCTATCTATATTCATCTGTCTTCAGCGAATAAGAATTCAGAAGTTAAAATAATGACCAATTCACAAATCACTTTGCAGACAGATAACGAATACTTTGTGGGGTTGTCTATCGTTTCCGGATCGCAAGGAACAATCCATTTTCCTGCTGTCCTTCGTAAAGGGGTAGTAAGAAATGTGATTAAAGGTACGATGAAGAATCTCCCCGCTACTGTCTGTATAGCAGTAACCGGACGAAGGCTTCCTACAAAAAAGAATTAGTATGCTGTATATTAAAAATATTATTGCGTTGGTTGTTTGTTGCCTTTTAGGTGTAGAAGCAAAGGCACAAGTACAAGTACAGTTCAGGCTGTTAGACAGCCATACACGGCAACCTATTGAATTTGCATCGGTCTTCAATGCAAGAGGAACACTGCTGACGACTTCAGACTCCGAAGGTTATATTCGTTTTAAGGACAGTGTTCCTAAGTTTTCCGTATCCCATGTGGCCTACCTGAACAAAGATGTTGACACCGACACTTTGAAGGACAAGGTGTTGTACATGGATACCCGGGAGCAAGCGCTAAACGAGGTGTCAGTTGCCACGAAACGTCCTGAATACGTTGTGTTTGAGGCTTATTTCAGAGCACCGCAGTTCTATAACGGACAACTGGAGTATTATTATGATGGCGTGGCTTACTACTTTGTCAAGCTCAAGAACGGAGAGGTTGACCATCGTACGCTTGCCGCAAGATATTTCATTGACGAAAGCATCAAGAAAGAAGAATGCAGGAATGGAAGTCTTTTATCATACGCACCTCCTTTTCCCGTTCCTGACTTCTATGGTGTTGGCAAAAACAAGGAAGCGATGAATCCGGCATCCTGGCGAACTGACACGCTCGCTGCAAAAGTGCTGTTCAGTTTCGACCATCTTTATCCTGACACCGAGAAGTCCTTGTCTCTTGGCAAATACAAACAGCAATTAAGAAGTTCCCACTCCAGCGAGGTTTATGCGCTTCGTCCTGATGGAATCACCTATACCGATATGGTCTCCAGCCGGTGGTCCCGACAGATGACGGTAACCATTAAGGACGTCCGCAAGATATATGACCAATGGGAAGAAGTGTACATCACTAAGGCTTCTTTCGCCGACAAGCAGGATGTGAAGAAGTTCAAGGACGAGAAGATTGGTATAGTGGATGTGGACCAGTTCATCGAGCAATCCGCCATTCCTCCGATCAGCAACAGCATCAGGGCCAAGCTGCCAACAATGACAGCCACAAAGCGCTAAGCCACCTACTGTCCGCAGAATTATTCTGGCAATATGAGCAGCTGCCGATGCTCATAATCAAGCACCCATTTCTTCCCCATGAGAAAGCTTGCATTAAGACGGGGCTCTTTTGATCCGTCTTCCTTGGGCTTGATGAAGGCAACCTTGAAACTATAATCAGAAATCTCTACGGAGATGTCTTTGCATAGCCCCACCGTTTTTGTATTTAGTGCCTCCGCTATATCGGCACCGGGTATCTCAATATAAGCAGTAGGTGTCAGTTCGGACGTAGGTAGCACAGCATTAAATCTGGCTCCGGTGTCAAAGTGTAGACGTGTTCTTTTACCTGCTATCTTTCCCTTAAAATAAATGATGTTCAGTCCGGCGTCGGCATACTTCTTCCATCTGAAGGATGTCCCGACATGGACTGGCAAATTCGTCAGGTGTTGGAGCTTGTAATTCTTCAAGTCAAAGCACCATGGGGCTCGTTTCAATATATCACCTCCAATGATGAACTTAGGGGCAAACTGCTTCAGTTTCCCAGCCAAGTCCACTATGAAGCACCATACATGTGTATAGGTGGTTTGCGCAAAGGAGATGCTGTCCAAATAGACATAGGACGATTTGATGCTTTTGCCGGCTGTATTGTCCATCATCTTGTCACCTTTTACATCAGTTATATGGCATGAGTCTACGGCGAAGGTTGAATCTATAATGCAAACCGAACAGCCCGTATCTATCATTCCAGGGACACGATGAGATGCACCGCCATTCGACAGGGTTACATCAGTGTACATCCAGTTTTCCTTCATCGTTATCTTTGACTGGCCCAAAGCCTTTAGGGATAACAAAGCCAAGGCGAGAATCAGAAGTAATTTATGGTTCATTGTTCTGACATTGGTAATTATTTTAAATGAGTCGTTCATATTTGCTCTGCAAAGGTACATAGAAAAACGGAGGCGGGCAACACTAGCCTAAAGAAATCCAGGATAGTGTTTGTTGACAAGTAACTTTTTGAATTTACAGGGAATCAGATACCGAGGGCGGCTCTAATATTAATATCTTGAGAAAGAAAATCCCCTTGTAAATCAACGATTTACAAGGGGGTTAATGAAGGTACCCAGAGCCGGGATCGAACCGGCATGCCTTGCGGCACTGGTGTTTGAGACCAGCGCGTCTACCAATTCCGCCATCTGGGCATGGCATCTTTTTGAAAGACGGTGCAAAGATACATGTTTTTTCTGAATTGACAAACTTTTCTCCTGAAAACTTTTCTTTTTCTCTTATTGGGGGAATAAAAAATATTAAAACCTTGCAGGTATCATTTTTATTCCTTACTTTAGTACTCTCAATTTTAAATCTGTATGAATGATGCAAATAAATAATGATTATTGCGTGATATTGGCTGGTGGGAAAGGCCGACGCCTATGGCCGTGCAGCCGGGAAAATTGCCCGAAGCAGTTTATTGATTTCTTCGGAACGGGAAGGACGCAATTGCAGCAGACTTTCGACCGTATCTCGAAGATTGTGCCCACCGACCATATTTATATTAATACCAACCAAGATTACCTTCAGTTAGTCAGGGAACAATTGCCGGATGTCTCGGATGACAAAATCATGGCAGAGCCTATTCATCGTAATACCGCGCCCAGTGTTGCATGGGCTGCCCATCGTATCTTTCATGTGAATCCGGCCGCCAATCTCATCGTTTCTCCTTCTGATCAGGCGATGCAGAATGAGGAGGCTTTCGTGGAGAATTTGCATGAAGGCCTCCGTTTCGTGGAGCAGAACAATTGTCTTTTGACTTTAGGCGTGAAACCGACTCGACCAGAGCCTGGATATGGATATATCCAATTGGGTGATCCTGTGTTGCATGATTTGTATAAGGTGAAGTCGTTTACGGAGAAACCTGAGCGGGAGTTTGCCAAGATCTTCATGGAAAGTGGGGAGTTCTATTGGAATACAGGTATCTTCCTTTCCAATGTCCGCTATCTGATGAATGTCTTTAATGATATGTTCCCTTCTGTGCTCCGACAGTTTGACGCAAAGCATCCAACCTTCTCCATAGAGGAAGAGAATGCTTATATTAAGGAGAATTTCCCTTCTTATCCTAACCTTTCCATGGATTATGGCGTCTTAGAGAAGTCGGACAATGTCTATGTGATGAAATGTGATTTTGGGTGGGCTGACCTTGGTACGTGGCATAGTATTTATGAGGCGATGCAGAAAAGCGATGATGACAATGTGGTTATTGATAGTGACGTGGTCCTTGAAGACAGCCATCACAATGTGATTAAGATGCCTAAGGGAAAGTTGGCAGTGATCAATGGACTGGACGGATATATCATTGCCGAAAAGGATAATGTGCTCTTGATTTGCAAGAAAGAGGATTCTTCTGCTTTGATCAGGAAGTACGTCAATGAAGTGCAATTAAGAAATGGAGATCAGTATGTCTGATCTCCATTTCTTTACTTATTCGTTTTTGAATTCTTTGTAAATCTTGTCCGCGATCTCCTGGAACTCTGCTTCAGAGAGTTTCAGGTGCTCTTTGCGGAAATCAACGTCCGCCTCAGAGTTGATGGGGATAAGGTGGATATGTGCGTGAGGTACCTCAAGACCGAGCACGACCTGTGCTACTTTCTTGCAGGGAAAAGCTTTCCGAAGGGCAATTGCCACCTTCTTGGCGAATATTTCGAATTCGCCAATCTCTTCATCGCTCATATCAAAGATATAGTCAACCTCACGGCGCGGGATCACTAAGGTGTGGCCTTTTGCCAACGGATTGATGTCCAAAAAGGCGTAGAACTTATCGTCTTCTGCACATTTATAGCTCGGAATCTCACCGGCTGCAATCTTCGAGAATATATCCATAATAGAAAACGTAAAAATGAAAGTTATTCGATGGAGATCTTGTCAATACGGAGCTTAATCGTGCCACGCGGAATCTTAATTTCTGCGATGTCACCCACCTTCTTGTTCAGTAGTCCTTGGGCAATAGGAGTCTTGATGGAAATCTTGCCCTCCCGTAGGTTGGCTTCACTCTCACTGACAATTGTATAGGTCATTTTTGCCTTATTGGCCATGTTGGTCATTTCTACTTTCGACAGGATCTGCACAGAATCCGTGCTCAGACGGGAGATGTCTACGATCTTGGCTTCCGTGATTGCCACTTTGAGTCTGTTGATCTTTTCCTCAAGATGAGCCTGTGCTTCCTTGGCTGCATCATACTCAGAGTTCTCACTCAGGTCACCCTTGTCACGAGCCTCTGCAATAGCGGCAGATGCCTTGGGGCGCTCTACAGTTTCTAACTGTTTCAACTCAGCTACGAGTTTGTCGTAGCCTTCTTGCGACATGTATGCCATAATTCTATAAATTAAATTAGTATTTCTTGCGGTGACAATAAATAAAGAATTCCGACAGCTTGTCTGGTTGTCGGAATTCCGTATCCTTTTTGTCTCCTTTGTTTTATCTTTCTTTTGCAAAGGTAGATATTTATGTCCGAATAAACAAATTTTTTTGAGAGAAAATTTGCTTGTACTTGATATATATCAAGAAAAATAGCTTTCCTGTTAATTTTTCCTTCGTAATCTTGGAAACGCATGAGAATAGAGCTATTTTTGCATAGTGTTTTTCATAGTATTAGATTTAAGGTTAACAAGGTTGGGACTCGGCGGAGCCCCTTTTTTTATGTCTTTTCGTAAAAGAGAAATAAACTAAAAATGGGGATTAGCTTACTGTTACGGGTAATAAGACTCAATTTGGAAACATGTGCACAAGTTTCCAACCTCGTGTCAACCTTTGTCAACCTATAATCAGGTTGCAAGCCTGATAAACACTGGGCTTTGACAACCTGTCAACCTATTTACAAAAAAATGTTTGTTAAGAAAAAGAGGATGTATCAGAATTTTGATGCACCCTCTTTTGGATCCTTAAAATTGGATCTAAATGATCTTATAGATCAAATTTATATCCCAAGGAAATCTGGAAGACACTGTTTTTCCCGTCTACATTGTCTCCCCATAGTTTCGTAACGCCCCAATTGTAACGTGCATCCAAAACAAATCCGTTGTATTCGTAGGAGAGTCCTACGGGGATGGACAGATCAACGCTCTTTGCTTCTGGCATGCCAATCTCATCAGGATCGAAGTCTCCGCTACCGCTGAATCCGGCGAATCCAGCTTTCACATGATATTTGTCGTTGACGTTGAACCCAGGCTGTAGACCGAGCTTAACGGCAAGTCCTTTGACAACATATACATTCGCAAGGATAGGAATGTTAATATAGTCTTCCTTGCAGGTAGCATCGAGAGAGGCTCCCTTATATGTCAAAGAACCTTTGGCTCCTTGCATCGAGTACAGGGCACCGAATGACACGCTGAACATGTCAGTTGCCTGATATTCGAATTCTGCTCCTGCGGCTACGCCATAACGGGGATCTGAATCGTCTAAATCGGTAATGTTTGCAATGTTTAAACCCACCATCGGCTTGATGGAGATACTTCCTACACTGTGCTGCGCAAGGGCAGGCGTCAATGATGATAGTAAAATAACTGCTGCTAATACAATCTTTTTCATATTTCTTGAATTTATTGTTACTATAGGGCATTGCCCTTTGTTATAAAATGTCCTCATTCTTTCTTTGCAAAGTTAAAGATATTCACGCAATGGAAGCGAGATTGTCTATTAAAATACGTTAATGCTTCGTATTCCGTATATTAAAAAGGGAGAATGGAACAAGCAGGAAGGGGATCTCCTTCTCGGGAAATCCCCTTCGAATGAAATGGTTGTCTCTTACAAGTCGATCTTATAACCCACAGTGAACTGGAATACGCTATTCTTGCAGTCGTAGTTGTCTAAGACCTTGGTCACGCCGAAGTTATAGCGGGCATCCAATACGAAATGGTTGAATTCATAGGAAAGTCCAACGGGAATGGAAAGGTCGGTTGACTTTACACCGTTATAATCATCGTCATTGACATTAAAACTGGGCTGCAACCCGAGTTTTACGGCAAGCCCTGGAGCAACATATACATTTGCCAAGACCGGCAGGTTGATGTAGTCAAACTCTGCATGCTTCTCGCCCTGTTGGGAATAGATACCCCCCAAAGTGAGGCTGAACATCGGTGTGAACCGAAACTCGAACTCTGCTCCTGTAGCTAAGCCGATGCGGGTATCACCGTCTGATTTGGTCAGATCGGCAACATTCAACCCCACTTTCGGAATGATCGATACTGAGGTAGTGGAACTACTACGACGAGTATAGGTAGACCTGCGTTGCGCGAACGTTGATGTGAGGGTTGTCATCAGAATCATTACAATTAACACTAACTTTTTCATACTCAATTGAATTTCGTTATACTTCGGGCAAAGCCCTTATCCTTGATAAAAATTTTAATAACTGTTGCAAAGATATAAGAGTTGCCTGGAATTGCAATCGAAAATTAAGTTAATAAATATCAATGACCTCGTTTTATTTCTGTTTGGGGAATTTTTCTACAAAAACGTTCAATTTGATTTACAAATTAATGTCACTTCCATGTGTCTATCTGGTAGGTCTTCCCCTTTTCCGTCTTGAAAGAGCAGACATGATTGACGATATGCGCGCCCATGACTTTCCCGCCTACCTTGACTTTTACCTTTCCTGACTTGAGGGGATGATAGATCCGGCATGTCCCTCCTTGCTCACTGGTAATCGTGACATGACTGGCCGTATGCCCGTCATAGTCTGC
>ERZ779941.916-NODE-916-length-10588-cov-3.594038_pt1 | contig 10588 bp, 5 predicted proteins | sample MGYA00511952_ERZ779941 | MGnify/ENA primary metagenome ERZ779941 (study PRJEB29588, sample SAMEA2142846) | human gut metagenome | biome: human gut; feature: human-associated habitat; material: faeces | place: Denmark | collected 2008/2010 ...
ACGGATTCACTGACACCGCCGTCGGACATCACGGCATTCATCACGGGCGGTACGACAGGATTCTACATGGTGGGAATCAACGGTAACAACATATTCAGCCACAATCGCCACCGAATTTCGTACAAGCTCTCCTTCTACTCGCAGCCGACCGACTACTGGGGTATCGGCTATTCGGCCGGAGCGAATAATCCCAAAGGGTCGTACGTCGAAAAACGCTACGATGTGGACGTAAGATACCTCTATCAGGTCGTACCCAATATGTTCATCGGCGCCTCTGTCAATTTCCGCAACAGCCGGGGCATCAAGTTCACCCGGCCGGAATATATCGAGGGCCAAAACCCGGAGAACACGACTACGGGCATCGGTGCGATCGTGGAGTACGATACAAGGGATTTCATTCCAAATCCCTACAAGGGACTTTATTTAAGTCTGAAGGGAACCTGGCGGCCGGATTTTCTCGGGTCGAACGCCAAATCGCTCTGGCAGGCGATATTCACGGCGAACAGTTATCATCGGGTATGGAAAGGCGGTATCGTAGCCACCGAGCTGTACGGCGAATTCAATGCCTCGGGCACACCCTGGCTGATGAAAGCCCGCCTGGGTGGTTCGAAGCGTATGCGCGGCTACTACGAAGGACAATACAACGACAACGATATGATTACCCTCCAGGTCGAACTCCGGCAGAATATCTGGCGACGTATCGGCTGTGTCGTATGGGGCGGTGCGGGTAACGTATTTCCCTCGTTCGAAAAGTTCAAATGGGGGTACACCCTCCCCAACTACGGCATAGGCCTGCGGTGGGAATTCAAAAAACGGATCAATATCCGAGTAGATTACGGATTCGGCAAGCACACGAGCGGATTCCTGTTCAATATCAACGAAGCGTTCTGAAAGATATGGCAGTTCACGAAAAAAAAGAGAGTTTCAAGGAGCATAACGACAGAGGGTCCATCCTGCTGGCGTTCTACTTCGTTCTCACGCTGCTTATCCCCAACCTCGTATTACTATATACGGAGCCGTACTCCATCTGGTCGGCCGAAGCATCGCTCTTTATCCCGATGGGTTTCTACCTGATGTGGAGCGCCGTGCTGAAACGCTCCGGCATCATGATCTGGCTGGCCTTTCCGCTCGTCGTCCTCGCCGCCTTCCAAATCGTACTGCTCTACCTGTTCGGCAATTCGATCATCGCAACGGATATGTTCACCAACCTGCTGACGACCAATCCGGAAGAGGCTGGCGAGCTGCTCTCGAACATCTATCCATCGATCATCATCGTCTGCGCCATCTATCTGCCGCTACTCTGGTTCGCCTCACGCGACATCGGACAAAGGCACTGTCTTTCGAAAACAGCCCGCAAGAATATCGCCCTGATCGGACTCTCGTCCTTCATTCTCGGAGGGTTGTTCCTGGCCCCGGCCTATAAAGTGAGCGAAGACAAGCGGGTATTGAAAACCGACATTTTTCCGGTCAATGTTTTCTATAATATCGGTCTTTGCGGTTCGGAGTTCCGCAAGATGTACCGTTTCGAACACACCTCGGAGGATTTCACATACCATGCACGGCGCACGGCCGAGGCTTCCAAACGCGAGATTTACGTCTATGTAATCGGAGAAGCATCCCGGGCCGCCAACTGGCAACTGTACGGTTACCACAGGGAAACGAATCCCTGTCTGACCCGCACAGAGGGTCTGGTCGTATTCCGGAATACAGTCACACAGAGCAATACCACGCACAAAAGCGTGCCCTTGATTCTTTCGTCGGTAAAAACCGATCAACACGAAGAACTATACCGTCGCAAGGGGCTTCCGGCACTCTTCAAGGAGGCTGGGTTCAAAACCTGGTTTCTTTCCAACCAGCGCCCCCAGGGAGCCATGATCGACAAGTTGGCCAAGGATGCAGACAGCCTGGTGTACCTTCCGGAGCCACGTTACGATATGCAACTGCTGGAAGCGATGAAACAGGTTATCGCCGAAGATCCGGAGCACGACCTGCTCATCATCCTGCACTGTTACGGCTCTCATTTCACCTATCACCAACGATACCCCCGTGAATTCGCCCGCTTCCTGCCGGACGATAACGTGGCCATCAACCGAAAGAACGTCGAGAAACTCGTCAATGCCTACGACAATTCGATCTACTATACGGACCACTTCCTCTCGCAGACGATCGAATATCTCCGCTCGCTCGAAAACGACTGTTCGGCGCTGCTCTACTGTGCCGATCACGGCGAAGATATTCTCGACGACGAACGGGAGCGCTTCTTACACGCCTCCCCTACGACCACTTTTTATCAGCTCTATGTCGCCAATCTGGGATGGTTCTCGCCGGAATATCGACGGGAATTCCCGGAAAAAGTCGAAGCGGCCCGCAACAACGAATCCGCACCGGCCACAACCCACTCCATGTTTCAAAGCATGGCCGATATCGCTTCGATCGAAGGCGACTTCATCGATCCGGCCTACTCGTTGGTCAGTCCGACATTCGACTACCGGGCACCGCGCCGCTATCTGAACGATCACAACCTGGCCGTTCCTTTCCCGAAAACCGGTCTGTCGGATGAAGACCTCGAAAATTTCCGCCGGCACGGTATCGATTTAAGCTACTAAAAAACAGGCCAATCTTTTCGATATTCCGGAGATTCCTCTGTATCGCATACCGAATTTTCTGCCGGTTACGGTCTGCTCCTGTTCGAACAGTGAAGAATTATATAAATTATATGTTGTTATGGGAATGCAGCACGCCAAATTTCCTCAAACAGGGGGGGGGAGCATTACAAACACGGTCACAGGCCGAATAATCGGATAGTACATCGAAAGATATAATTGCCAAGTTGTACACCCATAACAAAGGGCCGCATGTATCCCATGCGACCCTTCATTTTCAAAAAAGTAATAAACTTATTTCGAAGCTTCGACGGAAACCTTCCGGAACTCCTTCATCAGCTTGCTCAATTCCAGAGCGGCCTTGCGTGCGCGGGTTCCGGCTGCCTTGTTTCCTTTTTCTACCTGAGCGTTGGCATTACTTACGAATACTTCGTATTCGGCATTGATTTTTTCAACTAAATTTTTCATAATACGTATAATAATTTGGATGTATGTCGCAAAGATATAAAAAAATTTCAATTTCCAATTTTTTCGCCCCCAAAAAGCAACGCAACCATAAAATAGCCTGAAAAACCGTACTGAGCCGGATTATCCCCATATATGGGGATGTCCGTTCCTGAAATATTTCCCTATCTTTGCCCCGTAATTTCAGCAAAAGAACATGCGTTTATCGGATTTGAAAACAGGCCAGTCGGCCACGATTCTCAAAGTACTCGGACATGGCGGATTCCGCCGCCGAATTATGGAAATGGGGTTCGTACGCGGCAAAAAAGTCGAAGTGGTTCTCAATGCCCCGTTGCGCGACCCGATCGTTTACAAAATCATGGACTACGAGGTTTCGCTGCGCCGCAGCGAAGCTCACATGGTCGTAGTTATCACCAACGAAGAGGCCGAAGGCCTGATAAGCGAAGAATATAACGGAACACGCGAAGGCGACCAGCTCCATGAGGTCATCGCCCAAAGCTCAAAGCGGATCAACGTCGCACTGGTGGGTAACCCGAACAGCGGCAAAACCTCACTGTTCAACGCTATTTCGGGCGGTCACGAACACGTCGGCAACTACAGCGGCGTCACGGTGGACGCCAAACGGGGACACTGCACCTACAGAGGCTATCGTTTCGAAATCACCGACCTGCCGGGCACCTACGCACTCACGGCTTACTCGCCCGAGGAACTTTACGTACGCCGCCATTTGGCGGAACATACGCCGGACGTAATTATCAATGCCGTCGTAGCTTCGAACCTGGAACGCAACCTCTACCTCACTACCGAACTCATCGACCTGAATCCCCGAGTGGTCGTAGCGCTCAATATGTACGACGAGCTGGAAGCGAGCGGCGCCGAACTCGACTACGACAGTCTGGGACGAATGCTGGGTGTGCCGATGGTGCCGGTCGTCGCCCGTCATGGACGGGGTATCGAAGCCCTGCTGGACACGGTGATCGCCGTCTATGAGAACGAGGACGACCGTGTGCGTCACATTCACATCAACCAGGGACCGGTTATCGAGGAGAGCCTGCGGACAATCACGGGAGCATTGAAGGAATCCGGAGAGTTGCCCCCGCAATTCCCGCCGCGTTATATCGCAATGAAACTACTTGAGGAAGATAGTTATATAAAGGATCAACTGAAGCATCACCCGAAATACCCCGAATGGGAGGAAGCGAGCAAACGGGAAGCGCAGCGGATCAAGAACCTGCTGGATGAAGACATCGAAACGGCCTTTGCCGATCAGAAATACGGATTCATCTCCGGAGCTCTGCGGGAAACCTACACCCCGGGAAAGAAGGAACAGACACAAGTGACGAAAATCATCGACGCTTTCGTGACCCACAAGCTCTGGGGCTTTCCGATCTTTTTCTTCCTGATGTGGCTGATGTTTTACTGCACGTTCAACCTGGGAGCCTATCCCCAGGAGTGGATCGAGCAACTGGTGGGACTGATCGGTCAGGGCGTGGATGCCTGGATGCCGGACGGAGCGTTGAAAGACCTGCTCGTGGACGGCGTAATCGGCGGCGTGGGAAGCGTCATCGTCTTCCTGCCGAATATCATGATCCTATACCTGTTCATCGCTTTCATGGAGGATTCGGGCTACCTGGCTCGCGCAGCCTTCATCATGGACCGGATCATGCACCGCATAGGGCTGCACGGCAAGTCGTTCATTCCGCTTATCATGGGTTTCGGCTGCAACGTACCGGCCATCATGGCCACGCGCACGATCGAAAGCCGCAGCAGCCGGCTCATCACCGTACTGCTCGTCCCCTTCATGTCGTGCAGCGCCCGCATTCCCATCTATATCCTGCTGATCGGCACGTTCTTCGCTGCCTATGCCAGTTGGGTGATGCTCGGACTGTATCTGCTGGGAATCGTCGTGGCCGTCATCACGGCCCGGCTGATGCGCCGTTATCTGTTCAAGAAGGACGAAACGCCGTTCGTCATGGAGCTGCCGCCCTATCGGGTCCCGACAATGCGGGCCACGCTGTCGCACATGTGGGATCGCTGTGCGCAATACCTGCGCAAAATGGGCGGGCTGATTCTAATCGCTTCGGTGGCGGTCTGGTTCTTGAGTTATTATCCGACGCCGGACGCAGCCGCCCCGGCAGAAACTATGGAGGAACATTATGAAAATTCCTACCTGGGACAGGTCGGCCAGGCATGTTCGCCCGTATTCGAACCGCTCGGCCTGAACTGGAAAGCCAGTATCGCCATTCTCACGGGCCTGCCGGCCAAAGAGATCGTCGTCAGCACGCTCGGCGTGCTCTATTCGGAACAGGGCGACGCCCCGGAAGCCGAACTCGACTCTCCGACCCTCTCCCAGCGGCTGGTCGCAAGCGGGGATTTCACCCCGGCATCGGCCCTCGCCTTTCTGGTCTTCATCCTGCTTTACCTGCCATGTATCGCCACGATCGTAGCGATCGCCGCAGAGATCGGCTGGCGCTGGGCTTGTATTTCGGTACTCTACAATACGGCTTTGGCATGGATAATGGCTTATCTGACGTATCACCTTTTCTCCTGGTTATAATATGACGGACTGGCAAAATATCGCTGTAATAGGGATCGGCATCCTCGTCCTCGGAGTCAGCATCCGCTGGATTGTACGGATTGTCCGACATCGAGAGGATGTCGGATGTTCGTGTTGCTCGAAAACCGAATGTCCGCATTGCAAGTCCCGGCACCCGAACAAGGGGTGTTGTTCCTAAAAACAGCGCTGTAATCTTTCTTCCGATTACAGCGCTGTTTTATTCCCCCCCCAAAAAAAATCAAAATCGTATCTATACTGGCAAGTAAATACCTTTTAATATACCATTTCTATTGATAATTTTGTAATTTCACAACATAGAATTTTGATTTAAGATGTCGAAGACTAAAAATAAATACGGTCAATATTTTACCATAAAATCAATAGCCGATTTTATGGTTAGTTTAATTGGAGTGGGAAAAGATTCTCAAATTCTTGAGCCGTCTTGTGGTGAAGGCGTATTTTTGCACAGTCTTGAAAAATCTGGATATTGTAATATTTCTGCATACGAAATCGATTCTACATTAAAGAATCCATATAAATATGTGAAATATGAGAGTTTTATAACATCACCTACAAGTGATAAATTTAATGTTGTAATTGGAAATCCTCCATATATACGATGGAAGAATCTTGAGAATGAATTAAAAAAAGAGTTATATTTATCACCGCTTTGGAAGCAATATTTTAATAGTCTTTGCGATTACTTATTTATTTTTATTCTTAAAAGTATCGAACAACTCTATGACAATGGAGAGTTGATTTTTATTTGCCCTGAATATTGGATGAATACCACCCATTCGTGTACATTGAGAGATTATATGCTTAAAAATGGGTCCATTTCAGAAATATATCTATTTAAAGAAGCACCATTATTTGAAGGTGTAACATCATCATTTGTAATATTCAAATATATTAAATCAAAACGAATACAGCATATATCACTATACAAATATAACAAAAAAGGCAAGCCTTTATTTGAGGAGCTTTCTAATAAATCATGTTTTGATCAATTATCTATTCCCCAATTTAATACCGGTGAAAGATGGCTCCTTGCCAGTACTCAGGTAAGAAATTCTATAATCTCTATGGAAAAAGCATGTCGTAAATATTCAGAACAGTTTGATTCGAATGTAACCCTGCATCGAGTTGGAGATTTTTGCGACATCGGTAATGGTATGGTTTCTGGCATGGATAAGGCTTTTTGTATTAAAGATATAAGTAATTTAAACGAAATAGAGAAAGCTTCCCTTATACATGTATATAAAGCAAAAGATTTACAACAATACTATAATATTGCCGACAGTTATTACTTTTTCTTACGCGATGATATTAGTGAATATACTTTTAAAGAACGATATCCAAATATATACGCAAAATTGCAATTACATCGAGATAATTTATTGAAAAGGTATAATTATGGGCGCGATTTAAAAATATGGGAGTTTGCTTTCCCTCGTAACGAAGCATTGTTTAAACAACAACAAGAAAGGATTTTTGTACCTTGCAAAGAACGTATTTCTCACAAACAATATTTTAGATTTGCCATTGCAGATTATATGACATTCCCTTTGCAAGATGTAACTGCAATACTAAAAAAACATAACTGTAAGGAGAATATATACTACATACTCGCATATCTAAATAGTAGCAGAGTATTTGAGTGGCTTAAATATAATGGAATAGTAAAAGGAGACATTGTCGAATTTTCCGAAACCCCCCTTGCCAGTATTCCATATCGTTGTATAAATTGGGATAATGAACAAGAGGTTATGTGTCATGATAATATTGTAAAATACACTCAACAATATGTTAGCACAAAAGATGTTCAAAATCTTTCTTTCATTGAAGCAAACCTTAATACATTATTTTATATGAGTAATATTGATTATAAAAGTCTATTATCTTGGTTAAAAGATAAAGAGGTAAACCGTCCGAATGCTGCAGATAAAGGGACACTATCAGGGCATGCTGCAGGAGAGCCTTTTGAGAAACTAGTATATCGTCACTTAAAAGAATTGTATCCTACTAATATCTACAAGCAGTTTGAATACTTGAATGACTTGTATAGACGTAATCCAACTAGTATAACTGTTAGGGACAGACAGTCTCTTTTTAATTCCCCTGTCGCGCTATTCCTGTTAAGCAGAGGAGATACCGCAACGCGAAATTGGGACACAGAGAATATCTTTGTAGAGAAACAAAACGACACTGCAGACATTTTATTTCAAAAGGAAGAATACTTCGAGTTGATCGATGTTAAAACACGAAATATATCAAAATCCGCACAAGCGCCTAATATTATATCAGCTTATAAAGTTGCACAAATGTGTGCGATTATGCTTGATAACAAAGATTTTAATAATGTTAGCATAAATTATATAGAAATAGATTGGAAAGAAAAGGATGATAAATTAGTTTGTGCGCAGGCTCATTATGGTAGTTTGTTTAAAGCAACACCTAGTTTATTGTATATAAATTGGGCAGCTGCTATGCAGATACAATTTCATGTATCAGAATTAGATCAAACATATGCGGGAACAATAGAAGAATGGGCAAAAGCTTATCTAAAAATGTTTGTTGCAAGCGCAGAGCATCGCTGTAAAACGATGTATGAAAAATACGTGAAACCATTTAAACAATATGTAGAGTAAAACCAATGTAGTTTGATTTAGGCTGGGAATGTTAGATATAATTATCTTTGGAAAAATCGGACCTATGTCAAACTATGTGTGACAAATCATCGGTATAAGCGTTTCTGTGCGGAAATTTATGCCACCCTAAGGGGATTCGATTTTTTCCTCGAAGCATATCGGTCAATTCCGGGGCAACCCAGGTCAGGGTATTGAAATATACAATTAGCTATTTTTCCCTAAATAATTTGGAATTTTGTTATTTTTCATTTAATTTAGAGATAGCAAAATACGGAAAATAGAGCTGAAAATATCGAAATTAACCCTCCCATCAAAAAACTGGCCCGATTTTCCGATGCAGGATTACAACCCTTCTGCAATATTTGCGACAACTCCCGCAGCACGACTGCGGGAGTTGGTATTGTTACATAAACCCCGACCGGGGCCGCGTCGTAGAGTTCTACAACGCGAACAGAATGAATATCTGAGCCGTAAGCACCCGCAGGAACATCACGACGGGATAAACCGTCGAATAGCTCAAGGCCGGCATATCGTTGCCTGCCGTGCCGTTGGCATAAGCCAGCGCCGGAGGATCGGTCATACTACCGGCCATAAGTCCCATGAGCGTATAGTAATTCATCTTCAGCCGGGCGCGGGCGAAAATACCGACCAGCAACAACGGGATCACCGTAATCAGCGCACCGTATCCGATCCAGCGGTAACCGCCGCCAACGATCGCATCGATGAACCCGTCGCCGGCTCCCAGACCGACTGCCGCCAGGCAGAGCGCAATGCCCACTTCGCGCAACATCAAGTTGGCACTCATGGTAGTATAGGTCACCAAATGGAACCGGGGACCGAAGCGGCCGAGCAACAGCGCCACGATCAACGGACCACCTGCCAAACCCAGCTTAACGGGCTGCGGCACGTTCAACAACGGAATGGAACCCAACAGAACACCGAGCGCGATACCGACGAAGATCGTCACCAGATTCGGCTCACGGAGTTTTTTGAGCGAATTACCCAATACGGCGGCGACCTTCTCGATCGCATTCTCCGGCCCCACGACCATCACGCGATCGCCGATCTGAAGCTGCATTCCCTGATAGGGAATCAGATCGACTCCGGCACGATTGACACGCGTAATGTTGATGCCGTAGCGGGTTCTCAAGCGAAGATCGGCGAAAGTCTTGCCGTTGATCTCCGGCTTGGTAATCAGAATACGACGCGAAACCAGCTTCGAATCCGGCGTATCCCACTCCTTCTCCCCCATTTCGATCCGATTACCGATGAAAGCCGTCACCGCTTCGCAATCTTCGGATGCACAGACGACCAATACCTTATCCCCGAGCGAAATAATACTGTTGCTGTCCGCCAATACGATCGTACCGTCGGGATGAGCGATCCGGGAAATAACGAATTTCCGATTGATCAACTCATTGACATAGGAGATATCGTGTCCGCTCAACATCTTGTTCGTACACTCGATCGAAACGATTTCGGCCATCTTGTGTTCTGCGGAAATCGCAGCGAGCGCCTCATCCTCCTTCCCGAATTTCACCCGCAGAGCATAACGGATGAAGATCATCGAGAAAATGATACCGATCACGCCCAGCGGATAAGCTACGGCATAGCCCAGGGCAATACTGGGGTCTTCGACTCCCGAAGCGTCCGCATAAGCCTGCTGTGCTGCACCCAGTCCCGGCGTGTTGGTCACCGCACCCGAAAGGATGCCGACCATCGTGGGAATCGGCGTACCCGATACCAAATGAATCACGTACGCCACGCCTACCCCGAGCAAAACGATCGTCGAAGCCAGGCAGACGAGCGTCAGCCCGCCATGCTTGAACGAAGCGAAGAAACCCGGGCCGACCTGCATACCGATTGAAAAAACAAAAAGGATCAGACCGAACTCCTGGATGAAATGACGTACTTCGGCCGGGATTCCCATACCGAAATGCGCGGCGATGATGCCGACGAACAAAATCCAGGTGATACCGAGCGAGATACCGCAAACCTTGACTTTGCCCAACAGAATACCTGCGGTAATCACCAATGCGAGCGTGAATACGGTGTGGGCTATCCCGCCACCGACAAATAAAGAGTAGAGCCAATCCATACCATTGATTTTAATAAAATGGCGCGAAACATACCGCGCATTGCGTCCGGAACGGACATCGCCGCATCCGAGCGTTACGCTTCCGCCCGAAAAAATTTTTGCAAAGGTAATCCTTTTTCCGGAAGACAAAAAATCAGTAGAGGAATTTCTCGATCACCGGCAGCAGCAGGGCCGTCATGATCCCCATCAGTGCCATAGCCAAACCGCTGAGCGC
>ERZ779941.920-NODE-920-length-10556-cov-2.400057_pt1 | contig 10556 bp, 5 predicted proteins | sample MGYA00511952_ERZ779941 | MGnify/ENA primary metagenome ERZ779941 (study PRJEB29588, sample SAMEA2142846) | human gut metagenome | biome: human gut; feature: human-associated habitat; material: faeces | place: Denmark | collected 2008/2010 ...
GATATCGCTTACCACCGATTGGACATCGCGCCCACGCACGTTGACACCCACATAGATGCGTCGTGAAGCCTGGTCACGGCTGATCTGCATGGGACCCGGAGCGTACCGGATATCAGCCACCTCCTTTAACGGAATGAGCTCTCCATTGGGCAAGTCGACATAGAGATTCTGAATATCCTCAATGCTGCTACGCTCTTTCGGGTCGAGCCGGATCACCATATCGAAGCGTTTCTCCCCTTCGAAGATCACCCCGGCGCGAGCGCCAGCAAAGGCCGCACTTAAGTAATTGTTCAGTTTCTGGATGTCAAGGCCGTAAGCGGCAATGCTTTTACGGTCATACCTCACCGTAATCTGCGGCAGACCCGAGGTACGTTCCAGAGAAACGTCCTCGGCCCCGGGTACCTTGCTGATGATATCCACCATCTGATCGCCCAGCTTGTTCAAGGTATCCAAGTCCTCTCCATATAGCTTGACCGCCACGTCCTCCCGAATCCCGGTCAGCAGTTCATTGAAACGAAGTTCAACGGGCTGTGAGAACGAAAAGTTCAAGCCCGGCAAGGTACTGAGCTTCTCCTTCATTTTCTCAATCAGTTCCTCCTTCGTCTTGGCTGATTTCCATTTGCTCCTATCCTTCTCAAGGATAATGAAGGAATCGGTATAGTCGAACCCCATCGGGTCGGTAGGAATGTCTGCCACGCCAATACGTGCGCAGACAGTCTTGATCTCAGGGAAACTGCTCTTCAACAAGAGCTCCACCTCTTTCTCACGTTGGATGGTTTCAGAGAGCGAGCTCCCCGGGCGAAGGAAGGTCTGCATGGCAATATCCCCTTCATCCAAGCTCGGAATGAACTCCCCTCCCATTCTGACAAACGAGACAGCGGACAAGAGGAACAGTCCACAAGCCAAAGAAAGCACGAGCTTCCTATGCCCCAAGGAATAAAGAAGCAAGGGACGGTAAGCGCCTTGTATGTGTTCCATGACCCGTTCGCTGAACATTTTCAGTCGTCTCTCAAGACGGGCGAAGGCATTCTGCTGGTTCCGGAGAGGACGCAACAGCATATCGGACGCCACCGGTACATAGGTCAGGCAAAGGATCAATGCACCCAATACCGCGAAGGAGAACGTATATGCCATGGGCTGGAACATCTTCCCGCTCACTCCGGAGAGGAACAAGATCGGTGTAAAGACGATCAAGATGATCAACTGCCCGAAGAAGGCGGATCCCATCATCGTCGATGCTGCCTGGTAACTGATCTCGTCCATGTCGGCACGACCTATGCCCATCGGGCGCTTGCTCGTGATATGCTCGATCTTATGGACGATCCCCTCAACAATGATCACCGCCCCATCGACGATAATGCCAAAGTCGATGGCACCTAAACTCATCAAGTTGGCCCACACGCCAAAGACCCTCATCAGGATGAAAGCGAACAGCAAGGCAAGTGGGATCACGGATGCCGTGATAAGCCCTCCACGGATACTCCCTAACAAAAGGACCAATACAAAGATGACAATGAGCGCGCCTTCCATCAAGTTCCGGGCGATCGTATGGGTGGTCCGACTGATCAGTTCAGAACGATCGAGGAACGGTTTGATCTGGATATCAGCCGGCAAGGATTTCTGGACATCCCTCATCCTGGCCTTGACGGCGTTGACCACCTTGTCGGAGTTAGCGTCTTTCAGCATGAGGATCATACCTCCCACAGCCTCATGGCCATCCTGGGTGAATGCCCCATACCGCACCTGATGGCCGAAGCGCACCTCCTCGGCCACATCCTTGATCAGGATCGGAATCCCCCCTTCATTCTTCACGACGATGTCCTTGATGTCATCCATCGACTGCACCAATCCCTCCCCACGGATAAAGCTTGCCTTATGGTCTTTCTCGATGTATGCTCCACCGGTACTGACATTATTCCTGCTCAAAGCCTCGAACACCTCATTCATCGTCACATGGCGGGCATTGAGCTGTTCACTGCTGAGAGAGATCTCATATTGTTTGATGCTACCACCGAATGAATTGACGTCCACCACGCCCGGGATCATCGAGAGCCGTCGCTTGACCACCCAGTCCTGTAACGTACGCAACTCCTGAGGAGTGTACCGATTGGGATCTTTTGGCACCAGGGTATACTGGTATATCTCCCCCAGCCCAGTCGTGATCGGTCCCATTTCCGGCTTGCCAAAGCCCTCTGGGATCTGCTCCTCCACTTCACTGAGCTTCTCTTCCACGAGTTGGCGGGGCAGGTAAGTGCCCATGTTCTCCTTGAAGACGACGGTCACTACGGAGAGACCAAAGCGTGAAATAGACCGGACATCTTCCACTCCGGGCAAGTTGGACATGGCAAGCTCAACAGGATAAGTAACGAACTGTTCTATATCGAGGGTAGAAAGGTTTGGGGAAGAAGTGATCACCTGCACCTGATTGTTCGTGATATCAGGTGTAGAGTCCACATTGATGGTGCTCAGGGAGTACAATCCCCCGCCTATGATCGCCAAGACAAGCAACAGCACCATGAATTTATGATGTATAGAATAATAAATGATCTTATGAATCATGATTAATGATATGATTTTACGCCAGGACCTCTCATCGTCCTGACCTTCGGAGACTCCTCTCCAAGGAAGAGACGAGACCCAAGAATTTACGAATATAAACAAAGATAAGGAAGCAGGAAATAAGATCCTGCGGCAAGGTTAGCAATCCGATGGAGGCCCCCGGCGCAAGAACCGATACCGTACAAGGAAGGTCCGTACAATATCTGTCTCCCCAAAGTGACAGGAAGAGCCCACGATGGTGGGAACGTCCAAGCATTGGGGAAGCAACGCAACCGGAAGGACGGTATGGAAAGAGGGACTATGAGGATGGACAGAAGAAGCCTTTACGACAAACTGATGCATCAGCTGTACGACACATCCGCTTTTCTCCTGTCCATGATGAGCGGTATGACTGTCATTCTTATTCCCATCCATACGACAGGTTTCCACGACAGTACAGATGCCCTCTTCATGATGATGATGCAAGACAACCGTAGACAGCAACACCATCAGCGTTGCCAACATCAACTGGAATATGTACAGTCGCCTTCTCATACCGTCAGCAAAGATACAACTATTTTTTTGCAATCGAGTTGCAAATCCACATTTTTCATCGCCAAAGAGGAATCTTCCTACAAGAGAAGGTGTCATCGTGCCTTGTATCAAGAATTATTAGGAGAAAAACTTGCGGCATTAAACTATTTGATGTAAATTTGCGCGAGCAGTTTCAGACAAGATGGAAAAGAGAGACGAATCACACTTAATCATTGCCATGGCGGAAGGTTCTGAGCAAGCTTTTAATGAAATCTACGAGCTATATGCCAATCGCCTATATGTCTTTTGCTTGCGTTTCTGCAAATCAGGGCAGGAGGCTGAAGAAATCGTTGAAGACGTCTTTATCCGCCTTTGGCAGACGCGTTACCGGATTAAGCGCCCTGATACCGTCAAGCCCTTGCTCTTTATGATCTGCCGCCATGAGATCATTGATGCCTTAAGGAAATGCGCCAACAACCCCTCTTATGCAACTTACTTGGAATGTCGCGAAGCAATCGCGCCAGGATCAGCGGATGAACAGATTGAATATGACCAGTTCGTTGAACGCCTGGACAAAGCGATTCAGCAGTTGCCACTTACGCAGCAGAAAATCCTAAGGCTTTCCAAATGGGAGGGCAAGACAAACAAAGAGATCGCATTAGAGACAGGACTGAGTCTACAAACGGTCAAGAACCAGTTGTCTTTGGCAACAAAAGAGTTAAGAAAGAAATTAGGGGCATTCGTTGCGTTACTTTTTCTATTTTATTAACGGTACTTTCTTCCTAAAAGAGAGTCTTCATATACAGAACATGAACATTCAGATGGACAAGTTAATAAGACAATTTGCAGAAAATCGACTGTCATCCCAAGAGTTGCCTGCGTTCAAGGAGGAATTGCAGCATACGACGGATGATCAGTTAGAAGAATATCTACAGCAAGAATGGATGTCACCCGAAGCGGACGACATCAGGACAGTTTGTCCCCACTTATCCAAAATGAAACAAGCGATCGACTCCCGATTAGGCTTAGCCGGGACATCTAACACGGTATCCCCTACCCTCCACCCAAAGATTGGGACAGTACTCATGAAATGGTTCAGCATTGCATCCGCGATCCTGTTGCCGCTCATGGTCATCGCTACCTATTACTTTTATCATGAAAGACAGGTAGAAGCGAATAAAGAAGTGACCTTTGTCACCGGAAAAGGAGAAAAGGCATCGATTGTCCTACCCGACGGAAGCAAGGTCACATTGAACCATGACAGTCGTCTTTTTTACCTCCCTTCCCTCTTTGGAAGGGATGCCCGGCAAGTAAGTTTCGAAGGTGAAGCCTATTTTGACGTAGCGAAAGATAAGGAGAGTCCTTTTATCATCTGCCAGGAAAAGTTGCAAATAGAAGTCTTAGGAACGAAGTTCTGCCTTCGCGCCCGTCCCCAAGAAGCCTCTGCCAAATTATTATTAGACGAAGGACAAGTCAGGATGACAGCCACACGCACGCAAAATCACAAAGTGGTAAATCCCGGGGAAATGGCCGAGTTGAATTATACTACTGGGCAAATCACCGTATTCCCCCAATCGGAAAGTGCGGATCTCAGTGCATGGAAACAGAACGAGATGGATTTTCTGAATGCTTCCTTCCGACAAGTCATCAAGAGCATAGAAGATTATTATGACGTAAGGGTCATCTTCCACGCACCTACCCGGCTGGACCATTTCACAGGGACGCTGCCAACGAGGGACCTTGGGCAAGCCATTCATATCCTTCAATTGGTCTATGGATTCCATTACAAGGTGCAAGACCACCATATTTTCATCACCTTCTGAAAAAAGTACCGGTTCGTTCGGTACTTTTTTCGTTTTCATCCGTCTACCCTAATAAAACCTAATTATACACATAAAAGAATTGAAAAATGAAAAGAAACCTTAACGCCCAGTATTTGCTTCTGGCATTATTCTTGTTCCTGGGCACTTCCTTTGTGAAGGCTAAAGGCTCTGTCGTTACGGTCATTGTCAACCAAGCGACCCTACGACAAGTGTTTGCCCAAATTGAGAAACAGACCTCTTACCATGTTTCCTATCGGAGTGAGATGGTAGACAACGCACCTCGTGTGACCCTTAACCTGAAGAAGGTACCCGTCAGCAATGTCTTAGATGCTGCCTTGGAAGGCAGTGGACTGACTTATGAGATTGTCTCGTCCACCTCTATCGTCATTCAAGTGAAAAAACACACGTCCCAGGCACCTCAGGACAACAAGGAAAGCACGTCTTCCTCCTTGCGCCGATACTCTGGGACGATCAAAGACCCTTCCGGTGAGCCTGTCATTGGTGCCACCGTCAGTGTTAATGGGAAGACCTTAGCGATCAGTGACATCGACGGAAGGTTCTCGATCGAAGCCCCCCAGGGCAGTAATCTGAAAATCTCATACGTCGGATATACAGACAAGACCATCATCGCCGGCGCAAACAGCCAACTGTCAATTTCCCTCAAAGAGGACAACCGAACCCTCAACGAAGTTGTCGTAGTAGGCTATGGCACCCAGAAGAAAGCGAATCTCACTGGTTCGGTTACCACAGTCAAGATGGAGGATGCCATAGGCGACCGCCCTTTGACAAAGGCAAGTGATGCACTATTGGGCGTAGCACCCGGCTTATTGGCAGGCAGCAATGGCAATGCCCCTGGGCAAAGTCGGTCTTTCCAGATGCGTGGCGCTTATTCGATAGGCTCCGGATCCACCATCTCTCCTTTGATCTTGATCGATAACGTAGAAGGATCCATGGACATGTTGAACCCTGAGGATATAGAGTCGGTGACCATCTTGAAAGACGCAGCATCCGCAGCGATTTATGGAGCCCGTGCTGCGGGAGGCGTGATCCTGATCACGACCAAGCATCCACAGAGCAATTCATCTTTTAGGTTGAACTATAACAACAACATCGCGTTCAGCAATGCCATCAATCTTCCTGAACAAGTTGACTTGGATACCTATCTTGAGGCTTACTCAGAAAGTGCAGGTGATCAATACTGGACCATCGGCTCTCCAAGCGTGAAGCGTTGGAGAGAGCTATTAGCACAATATAAGAAGGATCCATCCTCGTTACAGACGTACGGAGACGGAATGTACAAGGATGATAACGGTGCTGTATATTTCCTGAACGAGCACGATCCCTTTAAGAAAATGATGGAGACAAGCTTCCAACAAACGCATAATATCTCCGCATCTGGCGGTACAAAGAACATCCGTTATCGTTTATCGGCAGGCTATACCTTCACGGACGGTGTCTTGGTGACGAACAAGGATGAATTCGTACGCAAGAACATCAACGGTTTCATCTCTGCTGACGTCACCTCTTGGCTCACCCAAGAAGCCACCTTCTCTTACGCGCGTAGCAAGAGCACGCTGCCATCCTCAGCACTTGGGGCGATCTACTCTACCCGCCTACCGTCCTTCTATCCAGAAGGAACCATGCCGGCAGAGATTGAGGAACAAAGTGCAGGGGTACCTTTCTTTACATCCTATAACCAAATACAATGGTCCAATGCATCGCGTTCTCTCAATAGCAATCCCAGGATCTTCTTAAGGTCCATCATCAAGCCCTTTAAGAACTTCGACGTAAACGTGGAATACACCTATGATCGGAAAGATTATGATTATTCATGGTATACAGGATCCCAGAAATATACAACGGTGCAAGGTGGCGTTGACACGACTCCGACCTTAGATTATCTCCAGAAACAAAAGAGCACAACCAACTACAATGCGTTTAACATTTATGGTACTTATCGACTGGATATCCTGAAAGACCATCATTTTAAGTTCATGGCAGGCTTCAACCAGGAGTCAAGCTCCTATGATGACATGGTCGACACCTCTTATGGACAAGCCGTCATTGAAGTTCCTTCCTTGGGTGGCGGTACGTCCACGCTGATCGCAAAAGACAATTATAGTGACTATTCCGTCAGGGGTGGCTTCTTCCGGGTGAATTACAACTACGCCTCGCGGTACCTTTTAGAAGTCAACGGACGTTATGATGGATCATCCAAGTTCCCCAAGGACAATCGGTATGGATTCTTCCCATCCGTGTCTGCGGGATGGAACATCGCGGAAGAAAGTTTCATGAAAGCGACACGCAAGTGGCTGGATGGACTGAAGCTCCGTGCCTCCTATGGTATGATTGGGAATCAGAACATCTCCCCGTATGCTTTCGTCCCAACCATGACGATCAACAACAAATACAGTGGCTGGCTCATAGACGGACGGGTTCCGACTCACTGTGTCCCGATTTATACGACGGCCGTGACTACCCTACCAGGACTGGTGAGCAGTAATTTTACTTGGGAAAAAGTGCATACCCTTGACTTTGGACTGGACATCGTTGCCTTGAACAATCGTTTGACAGCCACGTTTGACTGGTATCAGCGCAACACGAATGGGATGTTAGCACCGGGCATGCAACTACCTGCCGTCATAGGAGCCAGTGCTCCCTATCAGAATACGGCAGACATGAGAACACGTGGATGGGAGATCAGCGCTGGATGGCACGACAAAATCGGAAAAGTAAGTTACAATATCAACTTCAACCTTTCCGACTATAAGTCGAAGATCACCAAATATGACTCTAACGAATCGAAATTACTTTCCGGTTATTATGAGGGCGAACAATTAGGAGAAATCTGGGGATACAAGTATGATGGGTTCTATACAGTAGACGATTTCGAGGACACGAAGAGTTGGAAGCTGAAAGAAGGAATCTCCAAACCTGATGGCATCAATCCTCGACCTGGTGACATCAAGTTTAAGAACTTGATGGATGACGACCATGGCACGAACCTGATCACGCAAGGCGACAACACACTAGCCAATCCAGGTGACCGTGTACGCATTGGGAATTCCCTCCCCCGTTATTTGTTCGGGCTCACCTTAGGAGCATCTTTCCAAGGATTTTCCTTTAGCGTATTCATGCAAGGGACAGGGAAACGTGATGCCTGGATCGCCAATACACTGACTCTTCCCTTGTATTCAGACTATAAGTTCATCGCTTTATATAAAGGACTTGAAAATTATTGGAAACCAGTGGATGAGGCAAACGGGGACTATACCTGTGCAAACCCCGGTGCGAAATACGCAAGGATCTATGGCGACTATGCCAATATGTCCTCGAACTATCGCGTATCTGACCGTTTCATATCCAATGCTGCCTATCTCAGGATCAAGAACATGACCTTCTCTTACGCATTCCCGAAGTCATGGGTCAACAGATTATCCTTATATCAACTCAGGTTGTTTATGAGCATCGAGAACTTGGCTACTTTCACATCTCTCAAGAAGGGCATAGATCCGGAAACCCTCAGTTGGAACTATCCATCCAAACGGACTTTCTCTTTTGGAGTCAATGTAACACTTTAACATTCTAATAATTGAGCAAAATGAAAAAGATAAATTTGTTATCCCTTATCCTGTTGGCATTCGTTTTTGCATCATGCAATGATGATTTCTTGGAGAAATTGCCAAAGACTGAGCTTACAGAGGATAATGCTTTTACGTCATACGATAATTTCAAGTCTTTCTTGTGGCCTTGCTATGCCATTTTCAATGATGGCACAATTGGGACCTCACTCGCTTCTTGGGGAGAAAGCGGACAATATAGAAGTGACATGGATGCAGGGTACCTGGAATCGAAATATACCAGTGGCTTTAACCGCTTTGCTTTCCAGACCGTCTCAAGCGTGGCCTCTGGAAACGGATGGAACTTCAGCAACTACGTGCGTAGGACAAATATCATGCTGTCGCATTTAGGCAATAGCAATATGACTGCTGCAGAAAAGAACCATTGGCGTGCTGTCGCCTACTTCTTCCATTCCTATTGGTATATAGAACTTGTCAGTAGATTTGGAGACGTGCCCTGGGTGAACAAGGTCCTAAAAGAAAATGATGAGGAAGCCTATGGACCCCGTATTGACAGGAAGATCGTAGCTGATTCTATCATGGAACGACTGAAATGGGCAGAGGAGAATATCGGCAACTTCCAATCCAAAGATGGAGCGAACACGATCAACAGAGACTGCATCCTTGCCCTGATCTCCCGTTTCGGGCTCCGAGAGGGTACCTGGCGTAAGTATCATGACTTAGGGGAATACCAAAGCTATCTACAAGAGAGCGTCCGAGCATCTGAGATCCTGATGAAAGAATATCCAAACCTCTACAAGGGAACAGACGGGCAACCTGCAGCCGGGTATGGTGAGATGTGGACAACTGACGACTTAAGCAAGGTTCCAGGAGTTATCCTCTACAAACAATACGTTCCTGACTTAGCACAACATAACATGTGTGAGATCGAACGTACCTCCTCACACTATGTAGAGATGAACAAAAATACAGTGAACCTCTTCCTGATGAAGAATGGAAAGCCTATTTCAAATGTCTCTTCAGGCTATCATGGTGACCAGACTATGTACGAAGAATTCCGTGATAGAGACCCACGTCTTTATCATAATGTACTCCCTCCTTATAAAGTCGCTGCTGGAACGGGACCGGAAGGCTATCGTACCTGGCACTTCACCTCAGATCCTGCGGACAGGGAATATATTGACATCATGGGAAAGAACGAGTCATGCAGCAACCCTGGTGTTGGAATGAAACGGCTACCCGACCAAAACTGGGGTGCGAACTTAGTTCCAGAAATCCCAAGGCTAGGGACGGGATCATTTGTAAGTTGCCGATCAGGCTATTATTTTTGGAAGAATACAGACAATTGGGAGCATAACTTCAACAATGGTGCCCTGAACGTTTCCGACAAGCCCATCTTTAAAATAGAGGAAGTATTGCTGAACGAAGCTGAGGCTAAATATGAATTAGGTACTTTTGACCAAAACGTTGCAGACCTTACCATTAATAAGCTACGCGATCGTGCTGGGGTTGCAAAGATGATTGTCGCTGATATCAATGAGACTTTCGATCCTAATCGCGGACGCTGGTATCCAAAGGACAATGCAGAAGGCAAGTTGGTCGACCCAGTCCTCTGGGAGATACGACGGGAGCGTATTGTAGAGTTGATGGGAGAAGGATTCGGATTTTACGATGTGCGCAGATGGAGAATGGCACCATGGTTCTTGAATCGTCCTACTCTTGGCATCCATATGACGAAAGCCAAGGCACAGGCTGCTGGTTTAACGCTATACAATCCGCAAACAGGTCAGTCGGATGGTAAGAACGGCTCATTAAGTGAGGGATATATATTCCTTTTCAACAATCCTACCACAGAAGGCAAAGGATGGTTAGAGAAATATTATCTCTACCAAATCCCCACCACAGAGATCGTGCTCAATCCTGAGCTGAAGCAAAACCCTGGATGGGAGTAGACCTGATGTTCAGATGAAAAAAGAAGGTGTATCATTCGTAGTTATGGTACACCTTCTTTTTTGTTTTGAGTGATGTGAAGCTTGTCAACCTTTGACAACCTTTGACAACCTCAAAACAGGTTGCAAGC
>ERZ779941.921-NODE-921-length-10527-cov-4.003056_pt1 | contig 10527 bp, 7 predicted proteins | sample MGYA00511952_ERZ779941 | MGnify/ENA primary metagenome ERZ779941 (study PRJEB29588, sample SAMEA2142846) | human gut metagenome | biome: human gut; feature: human-associated habitat; material: faeces | place: Denmark | collected 2008/2010 ...
GCTTTCACCGCTGCCGAAAGAAGCAAAAATCAAACTGGGAACGGCGGAACTTATTCTGCCTCACGCCAAGATTGACCGGCAGGGAAAGGTACACCGATATGTTCCCAAATTGAAAGCTGCTGTCCTGACAGAAAATGCCATAGCAGTAATGCCAGATGGTAAGAAAGCAAGATATGATTTCCAAAAGGCAAAATGCCAGAAAGTTATGCCCCTGTCAAGGGCGTTGGAAATACTGAATACAATATAAATACAGCCCCTTCCGCTGATGCAATTTCAGCAGAAGGGGCTGCCATTTTATCTATATAAATTTCCCCGGCGGGTCACACAAATTACCGATTCCAGATGTTGTTTTCAAGATCGACAAGCCGCTTCTTATATTCTGCCATACGCTGATCGGCTTTGCCGTCATCATCGGGAAAGCTGACGAGGTAGCCGGTGTCCGTATCATGGAAGCCGATTTCGCCGGTAAGACCGCATATATCGGAAACTTTCAGCAAGGTATGAAAATCATACTGCATAGCACTGATTTCAAGCGTTTTGTTCATGGCAGACTCCTGTGTTTTTACTTACCTTGCCCATTATAGCGCACCCGCCGGGGAAATGCAAACAAATAAATAATGCGTAAATTTGTTGGGAAATGACGTATTCAAAACGTATAAGGTAAATATAAGCATCGAAGGGAGTTGATGTTATGCTTATTGCTATCGACCACGGCAACAAACAGGTCAAAACCGTCCACGGAAACGCCATTGTTTCCGGTGTACAGAAAAGCAAAACCAGACCTTACGGCAGGGACGTACTGAAATACGGCGGCAGCTACTATACACTGTCCGCGCAGCGCATCCCGTACCAGAAGGACAAAACCACAGACGAGCGCTTCTTTATCCTGTCGCTGTTTGCCATCGCGGAGGAAATCGAAGCGCAGGGCGCTTATACCTCCGGGCTGATGCCCATTGACCTTGCCATCGGACTGCCGCCCGCACACTTTGGTGCGCAGAACAAAGCGTTCGTGCGCTACTTCAAGCGCAAGGAACCTATCTACTTTTCCTACCGTGACAAGCTGTACAGCATTCTGATCCGCAATGTGCAGTGCTATCCGCAGGCATTTGCGGCAGCAGCCATGATGTTGGGCGAGCTGGCAACGGTACCGCGCGCGCTGATTCTGGATGTGGGCGGCTTCACAGCGGACTATCTGCTGCTCCGGAACGGCGAGGGCGACCTGAGCGTCTGCGATTCGCTGGAGAACGGCGTGATTCTGCTCTACAACCGGATCAAATCGCGCGTTGCAGCCGAACAGGATTTGCTGCTGGACGAGGCGGAGATCGACGCGATCCTGCTCGGCAGGGACAGCGGACAGTCTGATGCGGTATCGCAGATCGTGCGGCACCAGGCACGGGAATTTGTCAGTGACCTGCTCAGTTCGCTGCGCGAGCGGATGCTGGAGCTCAAGAGCGGGAAAGTGATCTTCACAGGCGGCGGGGCTGTTCTGCTCCGGCAGCAGATCGAAGCGTCGGACAAGGTGCGTGATCCTATTTTCATCGAGGACATCGCCGCAAACGTGAAGGGCTATCAGCTGCTCTATCAGGCGGAACGGATCGGTAGACACAATGGATACTAAAAAAGACCCCGGAAAGTTCACGATCCGCTTCTGTATGTCCGACCCAAGGCAAAAGCGGGCTGTCGAGGAATTGAACGCCCAGGGACGCCTGAAGGCGCAGTTTCTGACCAATGCCATTCTGCACTACGTCGAGGGCACGGCAATCCTGCCACCGCAGGAAGAACTGGAACCGATTCTGGAACGGATCATGAAGCGCATGCTGGACGAGCGTGCAGATACGACTGCAAAACCGGCTGAAAAGATTGACCCAAGTGAACCATTCAGCGCCGACAGCCTTGCTGCCATTGCGGGCACCTTACAGGCATTTCGCAGATAGCAGGGATGCAGCAGATTTACGTACATTGGATACGCCTTGCGTATGACAACCAACGGTTGTCATACGATGCTACCAAGAATTGCTTGTATCTGCTGCGTGCGGATTGTATAATAATAAAAAACATCAGGAGCGTGTATTATGGCATTAAATGAGCGAATCTGCCGGCTGCGGACGAATGCACAATTATCCCAGGAAGCATTTGCTGATATTTTTCACGTTTCACGTCAGTCTGTTCAGAAATGGGAAAATGGGAGCGCAACGCCGGAATTGTCAAAAATCATTGATATGGCAAGATATTTCGACGTCTCACTCGATCAGCTGGTTCTCGGCATGGACAAGCGGGCAGTTGAGTGCATGGAATACGGGAAAATACCACGTCCGCAATACGCCAATATGCCGGAGTGGGAGTTGTATGTATCGGACATCCTGATCGAATATCAGCAGTCTATTGAAGAAGGATTGGATATCAGTGCATATCAGGAACTGTTCCGCGCCGTGTCTGCACTTCCTGCAGGTGATATAAAAAAGCAGCTTGGAGATGTCCTGTTTGACATTGTCAGATATGCGCATCCTGCTGCGGACTATGCGTATCAGGAGCCGTCTGCACTCTATGCAATTCGCGCACTTCGCAAATGGACACCGCTTACTCTGGACACTGCGCCGCTGCCGCTGGAAAAGAAAATCGCCGGTGCATGGATGGGGCGCATCTGCGGCTGCATGCTTGGCAAATCGCTTGAAAGTATCCGCACCAATGAACTGATTCCTTTCCTGAAAGAAACGGATAACTATCCAATGCACCGATATGTCTATAAAAGCGAAATTACAGATGATCGCTGCAAACGGTATCCGTATTTTAACACCAATCATATTTGCGTCGATGAAACCGACGGAATGCCTGTCGATGACGACACAAATTATATCGTATTAGCGCAGCAGCTCATTGAGAACTACGGAAAAGACTTTACGCCAGACGACGTTTCGCTCACCTGGCTGCAGTACCAGAGCAAGAATGCGTACTGTACGGCAGAGCGTGTTGCGTTCTGCAACTTCGTGAAGGGCTATAAGCCGCCGCAGTCGGCTGTCTATCAGAATCCGTATCGGGAATGGATCGGCGCACAGATCCGCGGAGACTATTTTGGCTATATCAACCCCGGTGACCCGGAACTCGCGGCTGAAATGGCATGGCGCGACGCTTCAATCTCGCATGTCAAAAATGGCATTTACGGCGAAATGTTTGTCGCAGCAATGCTGGCGGCCGCAGCTGTAAATGAAGACATTGTGCAGGTGATAGAGGCCGGCCTGTCGGAGATTCCTGAAACCTCACGGTTGTACGAAGCAATTCAAAAGATCCTCGCAATGTACAGCAACGGCGCATCTGAGGAAGCTGTTTTTGCCGAAATTCATCGGCAATATGATGAATACACGCCGCATGGCTGGTGTCATACGATTCCCAATGCGATGATCGTTGCAGCAGCGCTTCTGTATGGCCACGGGGACTATGGACGCACAATCTGCATGGCAGTGCAGACAGGCTTTGATACCGACTGTAACGGCGCGACAGCCGGCTCGGTTCTCGGCATGATAAAGGGTATTGATTCGATTCCGGAATATTGGAAAGAACCGATGCACGACATGCTGCATACGTCGATTTTTCAAGTCGGCACGATCCGGATATCTGACGGTGTAAAGAAAACCCTGGAGCATATTCATATGCTGCACAATCAGAAATAACCAAAATGACAGCATGGACGCTGCAAAGAGGGAGTGTCCATGCTGTTTTTGTTGAAAATACAGTGTAGCTCACTTCGCTGCCGGATACTCGTTGCAGAGCAGGCGGTACGGCGCTTCATCTTCTTCGATCTTCGGGAAACGACCCACAGGCGGATTGAAGCGATTGTCGGTGTTGTCGTCGTTGCACTGGCTGACCTCGCCCAGAAGAACAGCTCCCGTTCCCGGCTCGACCTCGAAATCATGGTACATATACTGCTGAATGTGGATACTCTCGCCCGGTGTCAGGCGTACCTGTGTCCCGGCAGGCACCGTATACGTCCGGCCGTCGCAGTGGACAGTCACATCAGATTCGCGGTCAATGGACTCGTCGGGCAGGCTATTATAGACCCGAATGAGGATGTTACCACCGCCGCGGTTGATAATGTCTTCGGTCTTGTACCAGTGGAAATGGTTCAGGGAATACTGCCCTTCCTTCATGTATAGTAGCTTTTCGGCATAAACCTTCGGATACTTGTCTTGCATGGCGCGGTTACCGTTGCGGATCGTAATGAGCGACATACCAACCTTGTCGAAATCGCCGAGGCCGTAATCGGTAATGTCCCAGCCGAGCATACAGTCGCGGACTTCATCGTATTCATGCCCCTTGGTTTTCCATTCTTCCGGCGTGAAGTGGCAGAACGGCGGCAGGTAGCAATGCTCCCGTGCGCACATGACCTCCAGTTCTTTCAGTGCTTTATTGATTTCAGAACGCTTCATTGAGATTCTCCTTTATCGTTCGGATTTGTTTTTGGGATTACAATTTTAACTGGGTTTACGGCTGGTTACCAACAGGAATGCCTATGTGTTTTCTTATATTCTTTGCGTCAGCAATTATCGCAGATCAACCGCACTGCTTTTTCTCGATATCATGTCTGAGAATGCCGATCACGATGGAAGCCATCGCGATCAGTTCATTGACCGCCGCGGAGTAGGCCCCATTCACAACGTTGTAGATCAGCCAGCACGGGCCGGAGAAAAATGAGATCAGGCGGACTTTCTTACTTGTTTTCATCCAAAGCGCCACGGTCGACAGGAGCGAGCCGATCATAGGCAAAATGCTGTACGCATTTTGCCATGTCGCAACGCCGGCAGCAACCAGGAGCAGAATGAAAAGCGCGAGCCAACAGTTCGACTTTGCCCATTTCTTATCAATTGAAAAGAAAAGGCTCCTGAAAAAATTGATGGAATCGAGGCATGCACCGGTCACGGCTCCGACGAGAAACAGCTGTGTACAGAATATCAAACTTGCCAACACTTGAAAGAGCATGACATTTTTTCTCTGTGAACACTGAAACGACAGAATTGAGCAGATAATTCCTATTATGCCGATCACTTCTGCAATAACTTTGAGCATGATATGTGTCCTTTCCTCGTTACGGCTGCTTTTGAAGAAAAACCATGCCACCTGCCGGGATTTCTATCGTTGCCGCACATTTACCGGTCACACGGTCAAGCCACTGCTCCTGAAACACCAGCTTGCCGCTGCTTTTTCCGAGATTTGAAATGCACAGGTAGCACGCGTCGTTTACAAACATGCTTATATGGATATCGTTTCCGGCCGGCGCGGTCAGAATCCTGCTGTCCTTCGCAATATCGATAAAGCACAAAGAATCCTCGCTGACCATTGGCTTATAGAGTTTCAGATATGTGAACCATTTTTCGCGCAGGCGCTCATCATCCGGAATATTGGACCATTCGCTGTAAACAAACGGGCCATTCGGATGGCTGCGGTAATATTCTCTGATTTTTCTGAAATGCCGGCTCTCTGCGTCGTCGTGGTACACGACATTGGGCGTACAGCTGCGTTCGCCCGTGATTGGGCGTCCGTCCAATCGGAGCAGGAACTGCAAAAACGGCAATGCGCGCGAAAAATAAATATCTCCGTTTGTTTCGTTGGTGAATTTATAATCCGGGCAGGGGATGACGTAGGGGCTGTACTGCACTGTTCTGAGAAGCTCCTCGGATGTTTTGCAGCTTTCGCCGACCCACAGGTAGTCGTAGATTTTCTCGTTTGATACCGGAAGCTGCAGCTCTCCGATATGAAGTTTAACGATTCCATGGTATTCGTTTTTTACGACAGAATACATCCGCACCAGCAGATCTTCAATGTACGGGTCATATTCTTCCATGCCATACGGATTTCCCTCTCCGTCCCGCCGGTCGTATCCCATATCGTTGAAGATCCCATCAAACACATATTCATCCATCATGCGGTGCAGATTGTCGAACAGGTATTGATTCCATTCGGGAGAGGCGGCATTGCAGCACCTGTAGCGGTAATAATTTTGAACCAGCATCAGCTTTGGATCGGCGACAAACTTCTCGGTAAAATCCGGATCCCGTTCATCAAAGAAGCCGCTCGATAGATACGGCAGAACCTTGATGTGAAAGGAATGGCACAGGTCAATGAATTCCTTTAAGCCGTCTTTGTCGTGAGAAGAAAATTTATCTGCGCCCATAATCCGCATGGCGTCGTTCCATTCCTCATGGATCTGAATCAGACCGACGCCGTTTTCGGAGAGCTTCCGAATCAAATCGTGATCGTACGCGGTAGGGCGTATGGTCATTTTATTTGGGTACTCACCAAGATTGTATATCACCTGGCCGGGGATATAATCGTGTATGTGCATCCGCCTCAGGCATGATTTGACGACTGAATTTGCATATTTTACGTTTGCAATCCGTTTGCGATAATCCGTATTTGTGTAATTTATGACGTGTCCCTTTCTCTTTCAAATGTGTTTTCATGCGAAGCACTGCACATAGTTCTGGCGCGGTCAAACTGAAATATCCGATGCAGCCCTGCGGTCGATAAACCGCAGGGCTGCATTTCACAGATAGCGGGGAGTTACTTCACAAACTGCTGATGAAAGCGTGCGACGGCAACCGCGACCTCGGCACGGGTCGCATCTGCACCGGCGTTGAGTTTTCCGCTCGTCGGCAGCAGAAGATTCGTGGCAATCGCCCATTTCACAGCGCTCTGCGCATAGGCAGATACCTTTGCACTGTCAGTGTAGCCGCTCAGCGAGGCGGATGCACTGACATCAAAGCCCTTTGTCTTGCCTGCATAGCGATAGAGGATCGCAGCAAGCTGTTCGCGCGTGACAGAGTCTTCAGGGCCGAATTTTCCATTGGAATAGCCGCCGACGATCCCCTGCGCCGCCGCCCATTCGACGGCCTTGGAATACCATCTGCCGCTCGGAACATCGGAGAATTTTCCGCTATAAGAGACGGCAGGTTCACCTTCGATGCGGTACAGGATCGTGACCAGCATTGCGCGCGTCAGTGTATCGCGGGGAGAGAAGCTGCTGGCGCCGGTTCCGTTCATCAGATTCTTTTGGTAGACATACTGAACCTCATCATAGAACCAGTCACTGGACGAGACATCTTTAAATGTATTGTTTTCCGAAGGACAGGTCACAGGAACCACGATGATCGGCTGATCCGGCTTGTTAATGGGGACGTCAGAGGCAAGGCGATCCAGCGCAGCCTTGGCTTCAGCCAGAGCTGCATTGACCTCATCCACCGTGTTTGCCGCATTGATTGCTTTCGTTGCTTTCATGATCGCGTCGACGGCGGGTCTGGTGTTTGCACCGGTGAAAGTTTTGCCGTCGGCGTAGTCCTTCAGCGCCTCCTCTGCATTCTGCTTTGCCTCTGCAAGACGTTCTTCCTCCGAGGGTTCGCCGCCAGAGGCCAGCTTACGAAGCGCTTCTTTTGCCGTTGCCAGCGCGTCTGCTACATCGTCCAGAGTTTCCGCAGCATTGATCTCTGCAATGCCGTCATTCAGGATGCGTTCCGCTTCGGACTGCATATCTGCGGGGAAGTCTTTGCTCTGCATATATGTGCGCAGCTCCTCAATCGCGTCCTGCTTCGCCTTGGCGAGTTTCTCAGCTGCGCCGGAGATGCTCTCGATCTGATCGATCGCGGCCTTTGCAGCGGCCAGTGCCTTATCAACAGCAGCAAGGCTCGTTGCGGCGTCAATCGCGGCGTTGCCTTTCTTCTTTTCAGCCTTTACCAGATTCCAGTTTTCCAGCGTGTAGTCGTTGCGGACTGCATACTTGTCCAGCGCGTCCTTGGCAGCAGCTTTCGCAGCTGCCAATTCCTCTGCCGTGATCTGCTCATCGGTTTTGATCGCAGCCAGAAGATCGCAGCATTTTTTCGTCAGCTTTTCAATGCTCTGCTCGGTATCAAATGTGTCGACCAGCTGCGCGAATGCACTCTGCAGCTTTTGAACCTCAGTTTTCTGTGCCTCGCGGTAATCATCGGGATCGGCTGCATCGGACACGGTTTTCTTTGCGGCGGCAATTTGCGCACTCATTTCGGTTTTTGTCGCGGAAATCGGTTTCACTGCCTGGATAGCGTTGACTGCGGCGGCTGCTGCGGCGTCAGCCGATGCAGCATCGGAAGCCTGCTTTACCGCATTGATGCCATTCATTTTTGCCGTCTGTACCAGCGCCCAGTTCCAGTATGTATAAGCGTTCTGGTCGAGCGCTGCAACTGCTGCGTCGAGGGAATCAAGCGCTGCATTTTTTGCGGTATCCAGCGCATTCGCCTCGCCGGGGATCTCAACAACAATGATATGATCGAACCAGAAATCGCCGGTTCCACTGACGGCGGGCTGTACGTTGATATACTCAGCGTTGGCGGCAGTGTAGATCGTGGCCGATATCGCAGTCCAGTCTGCCTGCGGCCCGGTCAGGATATTTCCCTTTTGTACGTCGTTGTAGATATCACCCCATGTAGGCGTCGCAAAGCATTCACCGAGATTCAGCCAGATTTTTGCCTCAGCAGAGGTCTCAGCAGAGGTTTTTGCCTGAAGCGTGATCTTGTAACTTGTATTGGGCTTTACAGCAGTGCGGAAATCTGTACCAAGCGATACCTCTGTAGCGGCTGCGGTTCCAACATGATAGTGCATGGAATACGTGCCAGAGTATGCGACTGTGTTGTCTCGCTCAATGGAGCAGCTCGATTCAACACCGCTCGGATAATAATGTGCGCGGGTCCATGTGCCCGCAAAATCCTTCTCAAAGCCGGGATTTGCAAGCATGGAACGGGAAATTTCATCCGCTGCCTGCGGAACCGTGCGGGTTTCGCTCAGATTGATGTCGTCATAATACCATTCGCCCTTGCCCTCGGTGACAAGATCGACGCACAGAAGCGTTGCGTCGGCCTGCGAGGTGAAGGTCGCGGTCAGCACCTGCCAGCCGTTTGTCGGGCCTGTGAGCGCATTGCCGAACTGTGTATCCTTGTGATATTCCTGCCAGGAGGTGTTGCACTCACCGAGTGCGAAATATGTTTTTGCGGTTTCTGCGGTACTATCCGCAGCCTTGACCTTGATGGAGATCGTATATTCTGTATTCGGTTTGATTGGAATTGTATAATCTGTGGAAACAAAGCACTTATAGGGATTTGCACCGGTGCTGTTCAGATTTAACGACTTGCCGCCGGCGTATGCCTGCGTTTCATTGAGCGTATGTGTCAGATCGCCTGCCCAGTTCTGACTCCGACCCCAAATTGCACTGTAGTCCGTCTCAAAGCTGTAATTCGGGAAGATATAGACCGGATCATCTGTAGCTGCGTCAACGGGCGACCATGTCGGATTCTGCATACCCACGCCTGCGATCGTGCAGTCCGAACCAGATGCCAGCGCGAAGTTGCCTTTATCGGGATTCGCATATTTCACTGCACCGGTCTGACCGTTCTTGTCAAAGCCAAGACCGGAGATGGTTTCCGTCGTATTTCCGTCATATTTGTCCTCAAAATAACCGTCGCCGTACTTCGCGTCGGTTTCGGCGTCATTCTGCCAGACGGACCAATCGACCTTCTGTGCATAGCTGCAGCCGCTGGCACCCCAGTTCTCAATCACAGCCGGATAAACGGAGTTGCTTGCGGCGCTGTTGTCGTAGAAGTTGTGATCGAAGCTGTTATACAGGCAGTTAAGCAGCGGGAAATAGACGTGATAGCTGGCAATCGTCGTCTCGTGCGGCTGCATCGGCCCAAAGAGGTTGTAGGCGACCGTATTGTCATGCGCGCGTTCTGTGACGTAGACGTCGCTCATTTTGTTGTGATAATAGGTGTTTTTCTGAATCGTCACATTGTAGCACTGGCTGAGAACCGTGCCGAGTGCGGTGTTCACAAACAGATTGTTCTCCACCAGTCCGTCATGCACCGGCTCGTGGTTGAACTGCACGCCGGAGCCGCTGGGGATCTCGTGGAAATAGCAGCCGCGAACCGTGACATTGGAGGAACCCGTGGAAACATAGACGCCGTGGTCGAGCATGCTGCCAAGATCACGCGCGTAGCCGATGTTCCAGATCTCGCAGCCCTCGATCAGAACGTTTGTGCTGCCAATAACCACGATGCCGTCATAAGCACTCGCGCCATGAACAAGCGAGGTCACGTCGTGCAGCTTCATGTTGACGATCTCAAAATGATTGCAGCCGTTGCGCAGATAAACCGCGTCCTGCGTGTAATTCCGGAATTCCAGACCCTCAATATGCCAGTAGGCGCAGTTGTCGAACAGCATGCCGATGGTAGCGTCGCCATACCATTCGCCGTCAAAAACCGGTGTTTCGCCCGGATAATTCAGAACCGTGAACCATTTGTCGGCTGCTCCCTTTTTTTGGGAGATTCCGCGCCCGGTTCCTGCAGAACGGTACAGGCCGCCGCGGACATAAAGCAGGTCGCCGGGGTTCATGGCGTTCATAGCCTTGCGGATCACGGGGCTGATGCAGTGGATGCGCTCGCCGATGGTGACGAACTTGGGGGAGTTGGGGTCACGCTGCTTGTAGGTCACGCCCATGTCCACCACGTCGATCCTGGG
>ERZ779941.926-NODE-926-length-10509-cov-2.449684_pt1 | contig 10509 bp, 6 predicted proteins | sample MGYA00511952_ERZ779941 | MGnify/ENA primary metagenome ERZ779941 (study PRJEB29588, sample SAMEA2142846) | human gut metagenome | biome: human gut; feature: human-associated habitat; material: faeces | place: Denmark | collected 2008/2010 ...
GCGTTATGATAAAAGGGTAAAGACGGTAATGGCTGTCTTTTGGCTTGCCGTCTTCGTTTTTATCAATCTTACTTCGATCCTCTACTTGGGTGCGTTGACCATTCAGAAGGTCATGGGGATTCCCTTGGTCGCAGGCGTGCTGGCACTTGCTTTTTTAGCAGGACTGTATTCTATCTATGGTGGACTGAAGGCGGTGGCTCTGACAGATGTCATCCAGGTGGTCTTCCTCGTGGGTGGCGGGCTCATTACCACGGTGTTGGCTGTTTCCGCACTGAGCGACCATGGACAATTCATACAAGGTTGCCAGAGATTGATGGAAGTTGCCCCGGAGAAATTCCATTTAATCTTGGATCCATCGAATCCTGGATATAAGGATCTGCCAGGGATCTCTGTCATCATTGGCGGCCTATGGGTATCGAATTTGTACTATTGGGGATGCAACCAGTATATTATCCAGCGCGCTTTGGCGGCAAAATCGGTCGATGAGGCGCAGAAAGGCATGGCATTCGCTGCCTATATCAAGTTGTTGGTGCCTTTCCTTGTCGTATTGCCTGGCATCGCTGCTTTTGCCTTGCATGCACCGTTGTCCAAGCCAGATGAGGCTTATCCGTGGCTGCTTTCCAATATCTTGCCAGATGGTATCCGTGGCATTGCCTTCGCAGCCCTGACGGCAGCCATCGTCAGTTCTCTTGCCTCGATGATGAATAGTATATCCACGATCTTTACCATGGATATCTTCCGCTCGTATATTCGTCCTAAAGCCTCGGAACGGTCATTGGTAACCGTTGGGAGATGGGCCAGCCTTGTGGCATTGCTCATTGCCGTCGGCATTGCCCCGATGCTCACGGGATTAGATCAAGCGTTCCAATACATCCAGGAATTCACGGGGTTCGTGAGCCCAGGTGCCTTAGCCATTTTCTTAGCTGGCTTTTTCTACCCAAGGGCTACTTCCCGTGGCGCATTGGCTGCGGCATTGGGGTCGTTCGTGTTCTCTACGGTCCTGAAGATTGGATGCCCAGCCCTTCCGTGGATGGATAGAATGGGAATCGTGTTCATGCTGTGCTGCTTGCTGATCATTTTGTTAGGCAACCCGCATCAGGCAGACAAACACGTCTATGTATATGAGAGGTCTTTGTTTAGGACAAGTAAGTTCTTTAATATTTCTGCGTTAATCATTATGGCTGTATTGGTAATGATTTACTCAATATGGTGGTAAGATAAGAATTTTGATAGATGAGAAGATTAAGTTTATTATTGTTGGCATGTTTCTTTGCCCGACTTTTGCCGGCAGCCTCTTTTGCTGGCAAAAGCTACCCATTGCCCCAAAAGGTCGTTGGGGTTAGTCGTCCCGTTATATCGATCAATGGTACTTGGGAGTTTAAATACGATGATAAGAGTCGGTGGACACCAGTGAAAGTGCCTGGAGAGCTTGCCATGCAAGGCTTTGCCATCAGGCATGACCAGTGGTTCTATTACCAGAAAAAGATAAATGTCCCTTCTGATTATCGAGGGCATCGTATCATCCTTCGGTTTGATGGCGTTTACTGTCATGCCCGCCTCTCTGTCAATGGTGTCTTTGTAAGAGAACATTTCGGGGGATTTACCCGTTGGGAGACAGATATCACCTCTTTAGTGAAACCTGGAGGGGAGAATATGATTAGCCTTGCGGTGGAAGACCGTATCGATGATATCTCCTATGCGTCAGGATATGCCCATCATCCTATTGGGGGAATCCTGAGGGACGTGACTCTTTTCGCGCTGTCAGGGAACTCCATCTATGATGTCAATATTGAGACAAGACTGGATAGCTTGTTTCAAGATGCCGTTCTCCATTATTCTTTTGAATATGAAGGAAAAGGTCCCGCAAGAATGGCTGTGGACCTAAAGGACCGTCATGGCAAGAAGGTGAAACTGAGGAATTCTGTCTTCACGGTCCGGCAAGGGCATAATGATATCGCCATTCCTGTGGACCGTCCTGACAAATGGGATGCAGAGCATCCTTATCTCTATCATCTCACAACAACCTTGCATGCTCCTGGTAAGTCATCAATGACTTTCAGTGAGGAAGTGGGCTTCCGTGATATCAGGATCGTGAAAGATAAGTTGCTCGTCAATGGCCGTCAGGTCAAGCTTCGTGGCGCTTGCCGACATGATGTTGATCCATGGATGGGAAGAGGAACGACGCCATATCTGGATAGTCTTGACGTGATCTTGTTCAAGGAGGCAAACTTGAACTTTGTGCGTACCTCACATTATCCGCCCAACGAACGTTTCTTGAAGTTCTGCGATCGGTATGGGATCTATGTGGAAAGTGAGACGGCATGCTGTTTCGTGAATACGTATCGGCAGAAGAACTATGCTCCGGGAGCCTCGCAGGATGATCCTGCTTTCGAGGCACGGTATTTGGGGCAATTGCAAGAGGAGGTGAAGGTCAATCGTGTCCATCCTTCCGTGCTCATGTGGAGTATCGGGAATGAGAGTGTCTATGGCAGTAATTTCCAAAAGAGCTACGATTGGGTAAAGGCGACAGACCCTACCCGTCCCGTAATCTTCAGCTATCCTGGTTCCGCCAAGGAAAAGGGGGCGAAGATATACGACATCCTTAGCTTCCATTATCCTAACTGGGACGGGAACTTAGACCAATGGGGCTTTTCCACCCGTCATTTCCAACAAGGGGAAATGCCAGCCCTCTTTGACGAATGGGCACATCCTGCTTGTTATACGTATGCTACCTTGCAGACCGACCCAGGTATTCGTGAGTTCTGGGGAAAGTCAATCGATTTGATGTGGGATGGCGTTTTCCAAGCTCCCGGAGGGCTTGGAGGAGCTATCTGGTGTTACCAAGATGACATCTTTGAGCTTCCCGAGCCGAAGGTAGGGACTGCCTTCTGGAAGGAATTCGCGCATACGGCTAAACCGGAGGGATACCAAGGGAAGTGCGTTGGATATGGAGAATGGGGGATCGTGGATATATGGCGACGCAAGAAGCCTGAGTTCTGGGCTGCCAAGAAGGCTTGCTCTCCAGTCAGGTTGCTGATGGGGAAAAGAATTCAGGCAAGTGCAGGGATGGATCTTCAGCTGACCGTATATAATCGATTCGACCATACCAATCTGAAGGAGATTAGGGCACGCTATACTTATTTAGGGAAAACCCATGACTTGCCGTTGCCTTCTCTTGAACCTCATCAGAAGGGAATCCTAACCATTCCGGCATGTGATTGGAAAGATGGGGAGCACCTGAGGATTGAGTTCTTGGGCTCCCAAGGGGAGCTGATCGACCAATATGATCCCGTGATCGGCCATGAGCGGATTGACTATCCGGACTTAGGAAACGGGACGTCCTTGAAAATCGAGGATAATTCAACTCGTTTGGTCATTCGTGGGGAAGGCTTCGTGATTCCGTTCGACAAGAAGACAGGACTGATCGACCATGCCATGGCGGGTAGCCAAGTGGTGATTGACAAAGGTCCTTTCCTGAACATGTATGTGAACCTCAACCACTTGAGTGGCGCGGAGGTCCGTAAAATGGCAAATCATTATTGTACGGAGGATAGCGACTGGGTCATGGAGTCGATGGATTATAAGATGCGAGACCATGGAGATGTGGAAGTAAATGTGAAGGGGCATGCCAAAGGCGTCAAGGGTCACTACCAGATGCTGATCACTCCAAAGGGAAAGGTCACAGTTTCCTATGCCGTGGATGGCTTGCCCAATGGATATCTTCGTGAGACTGGGCTGAAGTTCTATCTTTCTGATGCGGTCCAAAAGTTATCTTGGAAGCGGGACGGCTATTGGGATTGCTATCCGGATTCTGCTTTTGCCGGCAATGATGGGTCCTGCTCTTTGTACCAGTCGCGTCAAGCACGATACGGCGAACGTCCTGTGCAGTCATGGCAAGATGACACACATGATTATTTCTATTGGGCTGACCGTGGTGCTAATTGCGATCATCCGCTTACCCAGAAGGCAAAGGGGATGAAGGAGAATATATATTACTATACCGTATCGACGGATGCAAACCATCAACTGTCCTTCGTGTCGACAGATGCTCAATTGGCATGCAGGATGAACAAGATGCCCAATGAACAGTTGATTCTCTATGCTGATAACCGTTGGGATTATCCGGAGATCGCTTGGGGAAATTATTGTAAGACCATCGAGGCTCTGCCTTGTTATGGGACCATAGAAATGAGAATTAAATAGCAAATCAGATGAAAATACTAACTCAAAATATCAAGATAGCTGCCTTGTTGGGGATGTTGCTCTTATCGTACATTCCTGGCTGGGCACAAAATAAGAAGATGACATTGGTTGCTGCCAATGATTGTGGCGTGCTGGGGAAGCAACCTTTCCTGGTGAAGGGAGAGAACTATACCATGCCGAAGGATGTTGGAGGGAGCGAGAAAGCGCAGACTTGTAATTATGGGTCTCAGGTTATCTATGCGTTTGATGGCATGGATATTCAGGCTGACTATCGGTTGGAGGTTACGTACTTGGCGGACGAAGAACGCCAAGAGCATGTCGTCGTGGATGGCAATGAGCTTCAGAACATAAGGCTTGAGCCTAAAAAGGAACAACATTACCTGATCGATCTTCCGAAGAAGACCTATGCTTATGGTCAGTTAGTGCTTGTCTTCGAACTGTCAGGAAAGGGGGCGAACGCAATTGTCTCCGATCTGAATCTGTATTCTTCTAATCCGAGAAAGCCGGTTCCTTTTGAAGGTCAGAAAAAATTGGCGTTGAAGAATATTCGTACATATCAGGTCGATACGAACGTTAATGCGGAGAAGGTCCTTCCTGTGTATGCGCCCGTTCCTACTTTCACGGAGGGGGCGACCCGCCCTGTGCTCTCCCTGAATGGAACCTGGAAGTTCAATCCTTCACCTGAGAAGGACTTCTACAAGTCCGACCAGGAACAGGGATGGAGCCAGATCCAGGTGCCGGGGGAATGGTACATGCAAGGGTTCCATGTGGATTCCCTCGCTTATGCAGGATATAAGAAAGCCTTTACCTTGCCAGATGATTGGAAGGACTGTCGGGTGAGGGTACGCTTCGATGGGGTCCATAGTGAGTATTATGTATATGTCAACGGGCATTCCGCAGGCTATCATTTAGGAGGCATGACTCCTTATGAAGTAGATATCACCCCTTACTTAAAGGCGGGGACAAACGAGCTGGCCTTGGCGGTCAGGAGCGAGTCGTTAGCGGATATGTTAGGGAGCCTGACACAATATGCGGCCCATCAGTTAGGGGGTATCTTGAGAAAGGTTACTTTGATGGCATTCCCCCATAACTATATATCTGACATGAGGATCAAGACTACGTTGGAGAATGGGGAGAAGGATGGACTGTTGGATGTCCAGTTAGCTGTTGCAAACCATTCTTCCCAAAGGCAGAAGGGACTGGAACTGCAAATGTCCGTATCGGGCTTCCGGGATAAGTCGGTCGTTAGGCTGCCTAACCCGCCAATAGGCAAAGTGTGGAAAGGCTCTGTCAAGCAGTATTGCACAGCACCTCTTCTTTGGAATTGTGAGCAACCGAACAGGTATACGCTAAGGATCGACCTGCTTCAAAACGGGAAGGTGTTAGAGACCGTTGAGAAAAAGTTTGGTTTCAGACAGGTCGAGGTGAAAGGGAATGAGCTGTATGTCAATGGGAAACCGGTGAAACTACATGGTGTCTGCCGTCATGAGATGCATCCTTTGACGGGACGGTCTGTATCAAGGGAATGGGAGCTGAAAGATATCCTGACCTATAAGGCGGGCAATTGTAATTTTATCCGTACGTCTCATTATCCCCCTTGTGAGGAAATGTTGGATATCTGTGATTCCTTAGGGATGTTCGTCGAATGCGAATCACCCGTTTGCTGGGTTGGCCATGGAGCCAATGAGAACTGGCAGACGTTGAACTACCAGGATTCGATTTACTTCCCTTATATCTTACAAGCCAACATGGAGAATATCCAGTTTAACCGGAATCATCCTTCGATCCTCTTTTGGTCGATGGCCAATGAATCGTATTGGTGCAAGACCTTCGCACAAGTCCAGGAGTATGTGAACAAGGCTGATCCTACGCGCCCGCATACGTTCCATGACCAGGCATACGGAGGATTCAACAACCAGGGCAGTACGGCACCGATCGCGAATATCCACTATCCAGGACCTGGAGGGTATAAGGTCGCTGCGCAGGGTGATCGTCCGATGACATACGGTGAATATTGCCATCTGAATTGCTATAACCGCACGGAATTGGAGACCGACCCTGGAATCCGAAACGACTGGGCAGCCTTCGCGTTGGCACCGACCTGGGAGAATATGTATAAGACAAAGGGTGTCTTAGGCGGTTCTATTTGGTCGGGCATTGATGATATCTTCCAATTGCCTGATGGAAGAGCCGTTGGCTATGGGGCTTGGGGACCCATTGATGGATGGCGTCGACCGAAACCTGAGTATTGGGACATGAAGAAAGTCTACAGCCCTGTCAAGGTCTTGACCGATAGCTTAGTCCCGTCGCATACCTTGGTCCTTGACCTTGAGAACCGTTATATCTACCAAGACCTCAGCGCATTGGATATTTACTATCGGTATGGGAATGAGAGCGGAAAGAAACGGTTGGCCTTGGCTCCCCATCAACGTGGACAGTTGACGATCCCTATCCAAGACCCTCAGCAGGCACATGAGTTATATCTGTCCTTTACTGATCCTAACGGGATCGTTGTGGATGAGTATAGGATTCCTGTAGGAAGACAGGTCCAACATGCGATTCCAGCCTTGGCAGAAGAAAAGACAAAACTGCAGAAAAAGGCTGACAGGTTCCTGGTCAAGGGAAAAGATTTCCTTTGTGAAGTGAGTAGGGCGTCCGGACAGATCCTGTCTCTTCAGAAGAATGGAAAGAACTTGTTGGTCGGTGGCCCGACCTTGATGGTCTTGCCCTTAACCGGTGGTGGCTGTTATCCGAATCATAATGCCAATACGCCTATATACAACGATTTGTGTTCCCAGTGGAAAGCAAACGCTGTCAACGCGGAAAAGGTGCGCCAGGATGTCGTTATTACGGTTTCCGGTACTTATCAAGAGATGGATGGGGAATATAAGTTGACCATCAATGCCAATGGCACGCTTTGGGTCGATTATCATTTCAAGGCGAAAAAAGATGTCAATCCTCGTCAGTGGGGAATGGTCTTTGAGGCTCCTGCCTCCTTCGACCAGACGTTCTGGGAAAGGAAAGGACTGTGGAGCGTCTATCCTGATGATCATATTGGGAGGACATCCGGCGTGGCGAAACTGTTTTATTCGGATGTCCCGGCTACGGTTCAGCCTCGCCAGCAACCAACCTGGTCGTGGAGTCACGACGCGAACGCCTTGGGCAGTAATGACTTCCGGTCGACAAGAAGGAATATTTGGTATGCTGGGTTAAAAGACCATGCCAGCCATGAGATCCTTGCCGTCTCGGATGGCAGCCAGCATTGGCGTGCTTGGAAGAATGGGGATAGGATCCAGTTCCTCGTGGCTGATTTCGTATCGCCTGGTGATGAGATGTTCTTGGAAGGTTATTATGCGAAGTATCGCAAACCTTTGAAGAAGGGCGATGAGGTGAAAGGCAAGGTTACCTTGAACGTTAAATAGGACTTTTTCTTCAATGCCCGGTGGAAATCCTTGGATAATCGGACGGATATCGTTATTTTTGCACTCAAAAGTAGAACGACAATCAATGGAGTGGGCAACGCCTTTCGTTGATGCTTAGCTTAATAGGAAGAAATGAAGAAGACGCTTTTATTTGCTTTGATCCTATTCTTGAATGGATGGACAGTGCGTGCAGAAAATATCATCTCCGTCAAGTTGGATGGGGGGACGGCTGGACAGTGCTTACGGGATGCCTTTGAAAAGGCAGCCTCTTATCAGGGGAGTCCTGTCACGATCCAGTTGTCACCGGGCATTTATCGCATTCCCCGGGAGGATGCCACGGTCAGGAAGTACTATGTCTCGAATACTTGTTCGGAGCAGGAGTGCCCTGATCCACAGAAGCATATCGCCCTTTTGCTGCGGCATCTCAAGAATGTCAACGTCGACGGCCGGGGCGCGACGATCCTCTTGGATGGTGAGATGACGGCTTTCGTGATCGACAGTTGCCAGAACATCTTGTTCAAGGATTTGAAAATAGACAATGCGCATCCCACGCAGGTCGAGATGGAGGTCGTGGAAGACGGGAAGGATTATATGAAATGCAAGGTCCATCCCACTTCTCAATATCGTATTGTCGATGGGCAGTTGGAGTGGTATGGCAAGGGATGGGCTTTCCGGAAGGGAATTGCACAGATGTATGACCCCAAGCGAGACATGACGTGGCGTTCCTGGAGTCCGATGGACAATTTATGTGAGGTAAAGGAACTGGCTCCCCATTCCCTTTACTTGCGGTACTCCAAGAAGCAAGAAGTGCCGGTGGGCACGGTGTTCCAGATCAGGAATGGGATCAGAGATGAAGTGTGCGGGCTGATTAATCGTTCAAGGAATGTCAGGTTCGAGGACGTCCATTTCTGCTACTTGGGCAATTTCGGCGTTGTGAGCCAGACCTCTGAGGACATTTTTGTCAACCATTGCCGCTTTGCCCCGGAACAAGGATCGGGGAGGACGAATGCGGGCTTTGCCGACATGATGCAGTTCTCGGGGTGCAAGGGGACTATCCGTATCGAGAATTCTTATTTCGCCGGAGCCCATGACGACCCAATCAATATCCACGGTACACACTTGCAGGTTACCAAGGTGATCGACAGGTCTCGTCTTCGCCTGAGGTATATGCATCCCCAAACATACGGGTTCCAGTCTTTCTTTCCGGGCGATAGCATCGAAATCGTCAACCCGGAAACGTTGCTGCCTGTCTACTCCTGTCTGGTCAAGTCGGCTAAGATGGTCACGCCTCGGGAGATCGAGATCACGTTGACCCAGCCGTTGGACCGAACTTTCGTCAAGTTGTCTGCGACGTGGGTCGTTGAGAACACGACATGGACTCCCCAAGTATATTTAGCCCATAATTATTTCTGTAGGATCCCTACGCGTGGCATCCTCGTAACGACGAGGAGAAAGACGGTCATCGAGCATAATACGTTCTATGGGACCCAGATGAGTGGTATCTTGGTAGCCGATGATGGGAAGAGCTGGTTTGAGTCGGGTCCTGTCCATCAGTTGACCATTCGTCGGAATACCTTTATCAAGTGCGGCAGTCCTGTGATCCTCATTGCCCCGGAGACTGGGACGAGCACATCCCCTGTCCATCGGAACATTTCTATTCGTGAGAATGTGTTTGAGATGGCGTCTCCCTCCTCGAAAGCCATTTCCGCAGCGTGCGTAGAGGGATTGACGATGGAGGATAATTTCGTGGAATACCCTTCTTCTGGGAATACGGCGGATGCGATCGAATATAAAAATTGTACTCATGTCTTAAACAAGAATAACAGAATTGAATAGGCTATGATGCCTCACATAGGTGTTGCTAACAAGAAAAAATGTTTTTCAACGCTAAAGTGTATTTATTTTGAAATGATTTCGTATATTTGCGCTTGGGAATAGGATGCATATTCTCTCTGAAATAAAAACAGCACGAATATGGGAAAGAAAACTTATTTGCCTCCACGGATAAGCAGCATCTCAGTTCCTAATGTATGCGAAAGCTTTGGGGAGGATAAAAGCAGTGTGAATGACTTTGACTTTGCCAAGCCACGGCGTGGCGATGAGGATGAAGACATGTATGATGAATCTACCGATTGGCTTGTTAGTTCTTGGAGCGAGGATTGATCTTTAGCTTGTAAAGTTCACGAGATTTGCATTTCAGCCATTGGACGATGCCGCTTGCCACGGCTGTCTATGAGGTGGGTACGTCTCCCAATCTGCCATGGAATGGCGCGCGAAAGGTGACCTTTCGCAAGGCGGGAGATGGCCTGTTGGAAGCTGGGAGATGACCTGTTAAGGGCTATTAGATGATCTATTGATGGCTGGGAGATAACCTCTTGCTGGAGCTCCGTTCTGCGCGCGCCCCGGAGGTATGTGAGAAGAGAGGTATAAAAATAAAAAAAACAAAATGAAAAATGAAATAGAATATTTAAAAGGTACTCATGATTTTAGTGCATTTGTAAATAAAGAAGAAAAGAAAGAATCATATGTAAGAACAATATATGATGCAAGTATAACTAAAGAAAATAATATATTAATTTTTAGATTTATAGGTAATGGATTCTTAAAATATCAAGTGAGGAATATGGTGGGAGCATTAATAGAAGTTAGTACAAAGAATAAAAGTATAGATTATATACTAAAATCAAAAGATAGATGCTCATTTGGAAAAACTGCAGGTGCAGAGGGATTATACTTAAATAACGTTGAATATTAAATAAATGCAATAGATATTATTATTAAATATCTATTTTTTTATCAAAATTTTACATTTTTATAAAAAAAAACCCTTGACAAACATAGGGGGGGGGGATATAATAGATATATAGTATAAATAGAAGGAGAT
>ERZ779941.929-NODE-929-length-10448-cov-1.646397_pt1 | contig 10448 bp, 8 predicted proteins | sample MGYA00511952_ERZ779941 | MGnify/ENA primary metagenome ERZ779941 (study PRJEB29588, sample SAMEA2142846) | human gut metagenome | biome: human gut; feature: human-associated habitat; material: faeces | place: Denmark | collected 2008/2010 ...
AAGTAGAACTGTAAAAGAAGTATTAGATACATTATGTTTGTTTAAGCAGATAAATAATCAGTCATTTGCTGATTATGAATATTCTGAAATTGAAGAAGCAAAGCAATATAAAGATATTAAGGTTTATGAAGATCCAGATGTTAGATATTATGCATGTGTAGTAGATAAGAACAGGGCTGGTGCGAAACCAAAGTTATTATTTAGATTAAATTTAGCATATAATGAATGGTTTGAATTAGGTCATTTAAGAATGAAACAAAAGTTGAAATGAGGTTGTAGAATTTATGCAGAAAATATCTTTACAGAAAAAAAGTTTTTTTAATAGTATAGGATTGGACACAAAAGATATTCCAAGTGAACTAAAAACTAAAACTACAAATTTGACTAAAAAAATACCATCAGAAGATATAGTTTTTTTTAAAAATAAAAATTTAATAACAACAGAGCGTAAACACTTTAGATTGAAAAATCTAATTGGAACTGTTAGTAATGAATATGATGGCAAATCTTGGATTGAAATATTTGTAAATAATGAAAAATCTGATGAAATGATTAAACAATATTTTAAAAATCCAAATTACTATTTTAAAGAATTACGAAAATTAGATCAAAGTAATTTAAGTCATAATAATGAATTAGAATTATATGAAGACAATGGAAAGCTCTTTGTAAAAGATGGTACAGCGAGGCTAGCTCTTATGATGACTAAATATTTATTAGAAACATCAAGAGCTCAATCTAAAGAAGAGCGTAATTTAATAAATAAACAATATATATTTGCAGCTAATGTCAGATCAATACCAAAAGACAGAGATGAAATCTATCTAATAAATATGTTAATGAACATATATGGAACAAAATTAAGGGTAAGTAAAGCAACAGAAAGTGATGAGTGTAAATATATTTTTAAGTATGGAGAAAAAACAATTTTTATTAATAGTAAAAATGAACTTGAAAACTTTATAAAAAGTAGTTATTTACCAAAATCTTATAAATCAGAAGAAAAACTAAAGAATAAAATTTATGCTCTAATAAAAATTGGTATAGATTATAAACAAAGTGAAGAAAACGAAGATGCTTTTTTAGTAATGGGAAAAATATTCCCTAATTATGAATTTTTTGTAAAATATTACAAAAAAGCACAAAAATATAATATTGAGGATAAATTATTTTCTAAGTTAGATTTAGAAAATATTACATATGAAGCGATTTTAAAAAACTTAATTAAAATTGTTAAAGAGCAAGAAAAACAGATAAAGGAAAATAATGCAAAGATGACAAAGGAAAAGAAAGTTGTTAAAACTAAAAAGGAAAAAGAAATCATTCAAGCACCAAAAGAAAATAAAGTAGTAAGTAAAACTACTACCAAAGAAAAAAATAAAGTAAAAGAGCAAATTGAAAATAATGAAGAAGAATTAAGAAAAAAATTGGAAAACAATAAAAAACAGGTAAATGAACAATTAGATTTAATTGTAGAAAATATAGAAACAACATATTATAAGTTAAAGACAGAAGAAGCAAAGTTTATGGATTTAGCAAACAGTTCAAATATTGTGCTAAACATCGATAAAATGAAAGATGACGGAATTAATGCAAATATTAATTCAATAAAAGAATCTATTATAAAGATTCACAAAAAAGTTAGCGGGCTGGAAAAAAATGAAGAGCTAAAAAATATAAATGAATTATCAAAAGATTTAAATAAGACAATAGATAGTAAAAACATTATAAAAGGTTATTCCGATGAAATGGAAAATATATTCAAAACATGCTTTAATAAAGAAATACAAAAATTAATTACTGATTCAAAATTAAAAAAGCTAGAAGCTCAAAGAGTTGAAATAGAAAAAGAAAAATGTTCGTTTTTTAGTAAATTAATAGGAAAAGCAAAATTAAAACAGGCCAAACTTGATAATATCAATCTAAAAAAGCAATTAATACTTAGTGAATCACAATATATTAATAAATCGTATTATTATTTGGAAGATGGGCTATCAGAAATATATACTTATTTAAAAGAAGAAAATGACGAGTCTTGTTTATCTGATATCAGGTTATTTTTAAGAAATATTGAATCAAATAGTCAAATAAAAAGCATGATAGACCAAAATAAATTAAATAGTTTAGTTAAAGAAAAGATGCAACAAAAGCGTAATCTACCACAATTAGTATTGTCAAAAGAAAAACGTAGATTATTTAGTAAAGCACAGATAAATTTAATGGAAGAAAAAAATAATGAATTAAAAAGAGTTATACAAATAACAAGGGCAAATTCTTTAAAATTGCAAAACACAGGAATGATTCCTATATTAGGGAATATAAAAACAACTAAATCATTAAATAAATTCTGCAATAATTTAAATGAAATAAATAATTCTTTAAAGTCACAATATTAATAAATGTTCTAATACAACCTCTGTACGAATAGAATTAAACAAAACTATTCGTATGGGGGTTTTTATATGAGAAATATATCAATAGAAGAGCGTGCATGTAAACTTGCACATTATATAATAGATTCAAAAGATACAGTAAGAGGTGCTGCAAAAAAATATGGTGTAAGTAAAAGCACAGTACATAAAGATGTATCAGAAAGATTATTAAAAATTAATCCAGGCTTAGCATCCGAAGTAAGAGCGATATTAAATGAAAATAAGGCAGAAAGACATATAAGAGGTGGGATGGCAACTAAATTGAAATATAGTCAAAAGAAAATGCAAAATCAAATGTAAAATTTGTAGATATTTAATATAAGATATGATATAATGACACAAAAAAATGAAGGGAATGAAGAAAATGAAGAAGCCAGAATTGTTAGCACCAGCAGGATCTTTTGAAAAAGCAAAGACTGCTTTTTTATATGGAGCAGATGCTGTATATGCAGGAACATCATCTTTATCATTAAGAACAAGAGCTGAAATGGGAGATAATGATCTTGAAAAAACAATAGAATATGCACATAGTATAGGAAAAAAAGTATACACAGCAATAAATATATACGCATGGGATGAAAATTATGAAGAAATAGTAAATCAAGCCAGAATGCTTGAAAAACTTAAAGTGGATGCAGTTATAGTTGCAGATGGAGGCGTTGTAGAAATTATAAAAAAAGAGGCTCCAAGCATCGATATTCATATAAGTACACAAGCTAATATTGTTAGTGCACATACTGCAAATTTTTGGTATAAAAATGGCGCTAGAAGGGTTATTTTAGGAAGAGAGCTTAATAAAGAACAGATTAAAGAAATAATAAATGAAACACCAAAGAATTTAGAAACAGAAATTTTTATTCATGGTGCAATATGTTTTGGATATTCTGGAAGATGCTTTTTAAGTGATTTTTTAGCTGGTAGAAGTGCAAATTTAGGAGATTGTGCTCAAAGTTGTAGATGGGCCTATAATGTTTATGTAGAAGAACATAATAAACCAGGAAATTTAATGCCAGTTGAATATGATGACAAAGGAACATATATCTTTTCTTCAAAAGATTTATGTTTAATAAAAGAAATTCCTGAAATAATAGAAATGGGAGTAGACAGCTTAAAAATAGAAGGAAGACTTAAAACAGAATACTATTTAGCATCTGTTGTAAATGCATATAGAAATGCAATAGATGATTATATAAAAGACCCCAAAAATTATGATTTTACTAAATATTTAAAGGAGCTTGAAAAAACAAAAACAAGAGGATTAACAACATTTTATTTTAATGATAGAAGTAATAAAGATTTTCAAGAATATGAAGGAAAGCAATATAATCCAAATTTTGAATTTGGAGGAAAAATAATTGAAAATTCTAATGAAAAAATTGTCGTTGAGATAAAAAATAAACTAATTGTGGGAGATACATTAGAACTTATCATACCTAATGAAATAAAACCGTATGAATTTAAAATAGAAAAATTATGGGATACAGAAACAGATGAAGAAATTCAATTTGTAAATCCAGGAAAAGCCGGACAAAGTGTTAAAATGTTAATTCCAATTAAAGTTGAAAAAGGTTGGATTTTAAGAAGAAAGAAGTAATTAATTTCTTGACAAATATATAATGTTTTATTACAATAAATACAAAGAAAAATATACAAAAGAAAGGATTTTTATTATGAATTTAATTGATGAAAATGAAGAAAAAGAGCAAGCTGAAAGCAAGAAAAAAATATTAAAAATTATTTTAATATCAATTGCCGTATTAGTATTTTTGGCAATAATACTTATTGTTTTTTCTGTAGTAAAAAATAATAATACTTTAAAACTTCAAATAAATGGAAAAAATGCTGAGTTACAAAGTGGTTTTGTATTAATGGCTGACAAAAAAAATATTTTAATAGAAAATGGTCAAATGTATATATCTGTAAGAAAGTTGGTTTCTGCTCTGGGAGGAGAATATTATAATGATGAATATAAAAACAAAGGTGAGGATACAACAAAGTGTTATATAAAAACATCTACAAATTCAAATGAATATACATCATATATTTCAAATTCTTCACAAATATATAAGGCATCTATGTTAATGGCTCAAGATGAAGAAGCATCAGATAATACAAATAATACAACACAAAATAAAACAAAAAAAGATGATTCGGATGTTGAAAAAACAGTTGAATATGAGTATTTTAATATTGAAAACGGAGTCAAATATATTGATGGAGAAATTTATGCAAGCAAGGAAGCGATAGAACTTGGATTTAATGTTATAATGACATACAATGAAAAAAATAAAACGATATCAATTTATACATTAGATACATTAGAGACAGTAGCGGCTAAGAATGTGAATTTAGCTGTTATTGGAGATAATTGTGAATATTATAATAAAAAATTATTAAAATATGGATTAGTATTGATACAAAATAGTGCTGGTGATTATGGAATAGCAAATTATAATAATTATCAAGAGGGAAATTATATTGTAAGTTGTAAATATTCAAATATTAGATTCTGTGAAAGTTCAGGAACTGTTATTGTAACTACATCAGAAGATGGAAAACAAGGAATACTAAAATTGGATTTGGTTAATTTAGAAAAAGCAGATACAAAAATTGAACCTAAATATCAGTTAATCAAATTAATAAGTGAAAAAGAAAATTTATACTTAGTAAAAGAAAATGGAAGATATGGTGTAATTAAGCTATCTGGCGATGAAATAACAACAGTTATAAAAACAGAGTATCAGAAAATTGGGATTGATGGTGATTTATATGATGAAATGAATAATAAGTATATTATTGATGACAAATATATACCTTTAAAAATTGATAACAAATGGGGACTTGCAACAACTGAAGGAAAAGTTATAATAAATCCACAATACTATGGAATTGGATGTAATTTAGGAAAAGTTGGAAGTGGAGATCCAGTAATAATATTACCAAAATTAATTGAAGATTCTGATGGAATTGTATTTGTTACTACACAAACTGAAGAAGTAAAATTGTATTCTGTAATAGATATAAAAACAGGTACAAAAGTTGGAAACCAAGAAGCTAGTGAAATATATTCAAAATTTGATAATAACCAAAGAAAATATTATATGAAAATTACAGATATAACAACAGGAACTGTAATTGGAAGTATAAACATATATAATGTTTATGGAAAAAAATCAAAAGTAATTAACAATGCAAATGAAGCAAACAATGCAATAAATAATTCATCTAACAATGTGGTTGAAAATAATAATGTTGTAACAAACACAGTACCAAATACAAATGAAACAATGAACACAAACAATCAAAATACGACAAGTACAAATCAACAAGAAACAAATGTAAACACAAGTTCTTCAAACTAGTAAAAAAAGTAGTTATTATTTTTATAATAACTACTTTTTTGCAAAATAATAAATATTGCTTGAATTTTTATTTATATTAATATATATTAGATGTAAACTAAAGAGGAGGCGTATAAAACCATGGAAAGTAATATTAAAGTTAATTTTAAATATAGCGGAATTTCAAATGCTGAAATATTGAAATATGCAGAAAAAGTAAAAAAAATACATAATATTTTAAATCAAAACATAGAAAAAAAACAAAATTTTACAGGTTGGATAACATGGCCTTGTTCATATGATAAAAAAGAGTTCGAAAAAATAAAAAAAATAGCTAATAAAGTGAAAAAAGACTCACAAGTACTAATTGTAATTGGAATAGGAGGCTCTTACTTAGGAGCAAGAGCTGTAATTGAATCATTAACAAATAAATTTAAACGAGATGATTCTGTAGAAATATTATATGTAGGCAATAATTTAAATGCAAATTATATAAATGAAATTATTGATTATGTGTCAGATAAAGACATATCAATAAATGTAATTTCTAAATCTGGTAAGACAACAGAGCCAGCAATTGCATTTAGAATTTTTAGAAATTTAATGGAGAATAAATACGGAATAGATGGTGCTAGAAAAAGAATTTTTGTAACAACAACCAAAAGAAAAGGTGCTTTATATAAGATTGCAATGCAAGAAAAATATGTTAAATTATCTATTCCAGAAAATATTGGAGGAAGATATTCAGTTTTAACACCTGTAGGCTTATTACCAATGGCTGTTGCTGGAATAGATATTGATAGTATAATGGAAGGTGCAAAATTAGCACAAGAAAAATATAATGAGGAAAATTTAAAATATAATGATTGCTATAAATATGCCGTTGTAAGAAATATATTATATGATGACGGAAAAACAATAGAACTTTTAGGAACATATGAACCAAAATTATCTTATTTTATAGAATGGTGGAAACAATTATTTGGCGAAAGTGAAGGAAAAAATAATAGTGGAATTTTTCCAAGTGGTGTAACATATACTACAGATTTACATTCATTAGGTCAATATGTACAAGAAGGAAGAAGGGAGCTTTTTGAAACAATATTAAATATAAAAAGTGTTGACGATGATATTGTTTTAGGCTTTGATGAAGAAAATTTAGATGAATTAAATTATATAGCTGGAAAAAAATTATCATATGTAAATAAAAAAGCAATGGAAGGTACTGTTAAGGCTCATGTTGATGGAGGAGTACCAAATATAATTATAAGCATTGATAAATTAGATGAACATACTTTAGGACATTTAATTTATTTTTTTGAGAAAGCATGTGCAATGTCTGGAAACATTTTGGGAATAAATCCATTTGATCAGCCGGGAGTTGAAAAATATAAAGAAAATATGTTTAGATTATTAGGAAAATACGAATAAAAAGATCCAATAGAAAGTGAATTATTTTTGTTAAGCTTTTTTGTTAAACAAGGATGGTTCACTTTAATTTCTTTATACAGGATTTTTATTTAGAAGTAAAGCACCAAGGAGGAATTTTCTATCTTGTTGAACTTAAATAGTATTTTTACTAGAAATACTATTATTTTGATAGTTGTGAAATATAAAATAAAAAAATTCTTTTATCATGAAAGTTTATTTAAGATAAATATCGACAAAATACTTCACTAAAAAATCCATTTATGATATGATGTATATATATTTTTAGAAATGAGGAGTACATATGAAAACAATAAGAAATATAATTTTAGTAATAATCTTTGGGGTACTAATTGGATTTGCATTATATATAGCACCAAATTACAAAAAAGATCCAAACGAAAATGTAACAAATCTTGTTATAAATTATACTAATGTTACAGGAAAAATGAATGGAAAAGTAATAATTGATGATAATGAAACAATATATTTATCTTTAGATGATATTGAAAATTATTATGATAGATATATATTTTTTGAAAAACAATACAATTATATAATTGCAACAGCAAATGGAAAAACAGCATGTTTTGATATAAAAAATCAAACATTAACAATTAATGATAAAAAGGAAAAATGCAAAATTATAAATCAAGATGATAAGTATTATATTCCAATTACAGCTCTAGAAAGTGTATATAATATAAATGTAAAATATGTTTCAGATTATAACACAGTAGTAATTGATTCATTAGATAAACAGCTAGAAACAGCAAAAACAAATAAAGAAGTTTGGGTAAAATCTAAAAATATAGAATTATCAAGAACTTTGGAAAAATTGCAAGCTGACACAACTGTTTCAATTGTTCCAAATGATGAAAATAAGGATTATAAAGGTTGGACATTAGTAAAAACTGATAATGGAAAAATCGGATATATAAAAAGTGAAAATTTAACAGATTTTAAAACAGAAAGATCTGAAGAAAAAGAAGAACAAAAAACTATAAGTATAGCTTGGGAATATTTTTCAAAAGTAGCCAAAGCTCCAAAAAATGATATAACAACAAAATATGATGGAATAAATGTTGTAGCACCTTCGTTCTTTTATTTAGAAGATAGTCAAGTTAAAGAAAATGTTGGAATAGACGGAATAAATTACATTAATTGGGCTAAAAACAATAATTATGAAGTATGGGCAATGGTTCAAAACAACAATGATAGTAAAGCTAAAAAAGATGAATTTTCAAAATGGGTAAATGATTATGAAAAAAGACAAGAAATTATAAATCAAATTGTAAATTATGCTCAAGGATATAAATTAGATGGAATAAATATAGATTTTGAAAACATATACAAAACAGATAAAGATGCTTTGTCTAGATTTATAATAGAGCTAAAACCCAAGTTAGAAAATATAGATGTAACATTATCTGTTGATGTTACTGAACCAGATGGATCTGATAGTTGGTCTTTATGTTTTGATAGAAATGTCATAGGAGATGTTTCGGATTACATAGTATTTATGGCATATGATCAATATGGAAGTTCATCTAAAAAAGCAGGAAGTACAGCTTCTTATGATTGGGTAGAAAAAAATATAAATAAATTTATAAAACAAGAAGGTGTAGAAGCAAATAAAATAATATTAGGAATACCTTTATATACACGATTATGGAAAGAAAATGGTTCAGAAGTAACAAGCATAGTGGTTGCTATGAAAAATGAAGATAAATATATAAAATCAGAAACAACATGGCTTGAAAGTGCACAACAAAAATATGTTGAATATACAGATAAAAATGTAACATATAAAATGTGGATAGAAGATGAAGATTCTATAAGACAAAAATTAAATTTAATAAAAAAATATAATTTAACAGGTGCTGCTTTTTGGCAAAAAGGTTTTGAAAAAGACGATATATGGCAGATTGTTAAATCACAAATAATGGAATAAAAAATAAACACCTACATACAAATATTATGTAGGTGTTTTATGAATTATATAATAGGATACATAAATTGTAAAAAAGCTCTAAAATTTAAAAAATTACAAAAAATTATTGGTTATATTTATTTCAAAATTAAAGTAATTAGAATAGATGAAAATAAATTCGATATTGAAGTAAATTCCAATAAGTTTAATAAAAGAAGAAGAAATTGAAAAAATATTAAAAACGTACAATATAAATAAATTAGTAATTTCAAACGAAATAGATTGTGAAAGTAAAATAATTTTAAATAATCTTATAAAATCAAGTGAAAAGATTTTAATGAAAGGTATTATAAAGAATATCTTAAAATATATTTTTAAAAACCAAAATACAGATTTAAGATTTGAAGATATATTTATTACCATAAAAGATGATAAAAATAAGGAAACAATTAAAGATATAGCCACTGACGCAACATCAATAAACATAGTTACAGATACAATAAAAAAAATGAGAAGATTATCAATAAACTTAGAAAAAGAAGAAAATATAATTTTTTCAATTTCAAATAATTGTAAAAAAGGATTAAAAAGAGCTAAAACAATAATAAATTTTGATTATACAGATGAATTTTTTGAAAAATTTAAGGTTAATAGAAATGCAATAATTATAAATTTGAATGACCATGAGTTAAAATTAGGTAATTATTATCAAGGAGTAATAATTGAAAATATTGAAATTGCCTATAACAATAATGAAAAAAGCAATTATAATAAAACAAAATTATATGAATCATATATATGCAATTTAAATTATTTTTCAATACAAGAAAAATATAATGAAGATAATTGCATAATAAGTAACTTAATAGGAAAGAATGGATTTATACAAAATAGAGAGCTGAAAAAAGTTCGTACAGAGCTTGACAAATTAAGTAAAAAGGATTAAGATATTTGGGATTCAATATGATAAAAATAAACTTTTTTAAAACGGAAAGGAATGAACATATATGGAAGAAAACAAAGAGGTTATATTAACACAAGAAGGGTTTGATAATCTAGAAAAAGAATTAGAATATTTAAAAACAGAAAAAAGAGCTGAAATATCAGAAAGAATAAAAATAGCATTAGGATTTGGTGATTTATCAGAAAATTCAGAATATGATGAAGCAAAAAATGCACAAGCAGAAAATGAAGCTTTAATAGTTGAATTAGAAAATAAGGTAAGATATGCTAAAATAATAGATGAATCTGAAATAGATACAAAAACAGTACAAGTTGGAAACACAGTAAAATTATTAGACATGGAATTTAATG
>ERZ779941.931-NODE-931-length-10431-cov-4.456631_pt1 | contig 10431 bp, 9 predicted proteins | sample MGYA00511952_ERZ779941 | MGnify/ENA primary metagenome ERZ779941 (study PRJEB29588, sample SAMEA2142846) | human gut metagenome | biome: human gut; feature: human-associated habitat; material: faeces | place: Denmark | collected 2008/2010 ...
TTACGTATTATGTAGGAGGAATGTAAACATGCCATTAATTGGAACTACAGAAATGTTTAAAAAAGCCTATGAAGGCCACTATGCTATCGGCGCATTCAACATCAACAACATGGAAATCGTCCAGGGCGTCACCCAGGCCGCTGCTGAATTGAATTCCCCGATCATCCTTCAGGCTTCGGCCGGTGCCCGCAAATACGCTAAACCGCCGTATTTGAAACATCTCGTAGAAGCAGCTTTGGAAGATCATGATCTCCCCATCGCCCTTCACCTCGACCACGGCGCTGACTTTGAAACCTGCAAAGACTGCATCGACGCCCGGTATAATTCTCGTAATAGTCGAAGAAATGTACCGGAATGTCCTTTTGTCCCAGATAGTTGTAGAGCGCGCTGTTGGCTCTCAGACTCCCGAAGACATACATCTCAGCCACATCCTCTATTGGAATATAGCGTGGTGGCTGCGTATGTTCCGTCCCGTCTTCATCGATTTTTACCGGGGTATACTTGAGCGTGTTGTCCTTGCGCTCCATGATACCAGGATTGAACAGATAGAAACTTCTTTTCATCTTCTTTTCTCCTCCAAATATTATTATCGCACCTGAGAGGTCTAATCATCAGTTACATTTGGAGCCTCTTCCGGTTCCTCAGAGTAGCAGAAATCGAAATAACTGCAGTCGTGGCAGATACCCTTCTTCACCCGTGGCGGACAGTCGTCCTGACTGATGATAGACTCGATCTTGCCGATCATCGAGCGGATCTCCTCCTGGTCGACATCCGTAAGCATCACCTCCCTTGTCTTGCGCATCACGGGATACTCCAGAATGCCACGGACATCCTTCACGCCATGCTGCTCGAAGACATACATATAGTATTTGAGCTGCCATTCATGCGCCCGGTCCACCTTATTGGATTTCTTTATCTCATGGATAACATGATTATTGGCATCATAATAGTCCACCTTGATGCCGTCGATGGCCACCTCTTCGTATTTTGATGACCGCTCAGGATAGCTCTCCTCATGGATTAGCTTCCCTTCATAGACCAGATCAGACTCCTGCTCCATGTTGATGCCATTGGCAAAGAGCCAGAGCTCTCTGTGGCAAACAAAATAGTAATTGATAAGAGTACCTGTTATCTCCATCTTTTTAAAAGAAATTAGATTCCATCAGAACGTTGGTATTAATACCGTTCTCAAAAGAATACACAGATTCATAATTCTCCAAATAAAAGAAGCCGTACTGTTCATAGCCAAATGTCCTCAATGATTCATAATCCTTACCTTTTGGAAAAATGGAGAAAGAGAATTGGCTCATCAAAGTAAGAAGCTGTTTAAGTTGGATCCTATTGTTTATAAAATCCTCCTTTTGTTTTACAACTATGGTCTTATAAAACTTCCATACCCTCTCTCCCTCTACTATATCGCCATTAATCAGGTCAAATGATTTTGCTATACTATATGCTTCTCCAAGAAGGTATGCGCTAAAGGATAAAGGTACAAATACAGTAACATTCTGCTGGTCAATCAATTTAATAGAATCAGCGACCTTAGGGAAATCCAGCATTCTGATATCATCATACAGATCGTTGATATTCTGTAGAAAGTGGGAACAATGTCGTTTTATAATGTCTTGTATGATAATATTATAAAGTCTATCAAAGTCTTTATCTCTTAGTATTTCCTTATAGACAGACTTATCTTCTGTTATACTCTTTGCCATTACAACATAGCGTTCATCTTTGCCATATAAGATTTTCTCTGCATCACAATTGAAGAGATAGAGCTTGCAGTTATACTTCCCAGCGTTTCTATTAATACGGCCGGCAAGCTGTTCTTCACTGTCAATAATGGAACAGTCTTTAAATCCGAGATCCATATCGATATCAACTCCAGCCTCTATGACCTGTGTCGTGATAACCAATATCTTTTTTCTACGGGTATCTTTAGACTTCAAAGTCCCGATGATTTGCTTTCGACGTGGTTCTAATATGGTTCCAGAGAGCAACATAATACTATCAAATAGCTTATTGATTTGATTTGCTATGGAAAGGAATCTGCTGGCAGTTCGTTTGCCTATAAATTCGATAATAGTGAAAACGCTATCTCTGTTGATAATATTACTTTGGGCATAATCTCTGGATTTGCTTTCCACGACATTATACAACTCGTTCAGATATTCCTCCTTAGTATCTTCATTCGGCTGTTCCCATGACAATAGCGAATAATCAAAATTTACCCGCTCACAGAAATTAGGGTTGCGAAAATATTTCTCTTTGTTGTCAACAAGATACACGAAGTTTTCCTGGTTCTGCAAATTGCCAATCTTAGGCAACGTGGCTGACATCAAAATGAAGCGAACGTTAAAATAGGTTGCATAGTGTGATATAAAGAACATCATCTTATCCCACATGACAGGTGGATAAGATTGCAGTTCATCCATAATAATAATGGAGTTGGCTATCCTGTGAAGCAAATAGTTGTTCTCCTTCTCATTGGTTGTAAGGATATTGAAAAACTTGACATGGGAGAGTAGCGTCACCGGAAAATTGAGAAACAGTTGGTCCAAATAGTTTAGATACTGATTATCATCATGATTTTCGTTCATAGGCGACTTAGAATGGATAGCAGCTATCTCATCATCGTGTAAGCCCAACGTTACTTGCAGGGATTGTAAGGTCTGGTCTATTAGTGTGGTAAAAGGAAACACATAGAATACATTGTTTATAGTATGGTCATCAGCCAGAAGTTGGGATAACACGAGCATGGACACATTCGTCTTTCCACTTCCGGTTGGAGCTTCTAAATAGTACAAGTGCTTATTAGGATTTTCCATTACTTTAGTAAGTACATCGTACGCAAGACTAGTGCGCAACTTATTAAGGTTGTCATTACTCTTCTCCAGAAGATTACCCTGATCAAGATCTCCTTGTTCAAGACGTTGAAATACCTGTTCATTGTATTTTTTGCTATGTTGGGCCTGCGATGTAATCTTACTCCGCAATGCATCATCGATTATACCCACATTTATATCCATGCCCTTCCATGCATTCATATAGTGAGCAGTGGCCAGATAATCCGATACTGTTAACAGGGAATAGCATAAACGCACAAGAGCATAAAGAGGAAATCCATAATCTCGGATTACGGTACAATCATTATCATACCAGTCAAATAACGCATCAAAATTGGCATTTGCCAAAAAACTCATATGAAAAAGATTGATCTCATCTTCTGATATGGGCAGATTGATTAGAGAAAGATATGGTTTCAGATCATACAGCTTTTCATTGCACCATGTATCTTCATTCTGGCACTTACCAAGCCAGGAACTATGATGACGAATAATGGGATAACTCATGTATAAGGCTATATTGCACAGAAACAGTATATCATCATCATTAAAGTGCCCTTCCATAATTTTATGAAATATGATAGATAAATACAGATAGGCACTTATAATAGAATGGTCTGAACCAAAATGATGACTGACTTCCAACAGAGTCTGATAATTATGCATTTTAGAATGCTGAAAACCAGCATTTAGTTTGCCCAGGTCATGAAATGCAATTGTCTCCCAAAACATCTCATGAATAAGCTGGCTCTTTCTTTTATCAACATCGCAATTTACTATTTCTGCTATGAGATGACAGATAATCCCATCAAGGTCCTTCTGCTTTACTATCTTTCTTGCATATTCAACTGTCAGGGCCAAATGCTCCGAAAGAAGTTCTGGACGTATATTATCCCTATCCGACAGATGAGCATAATATCTGTCGGAATCTTTTATGAGATTTCTGAAATATTCTTCCTTATAACAAATCATCGCAACTGTATTATTGTTTCGCCCCCTATGTCATAAAAATCACCGGTACCTTTCAGTTCCATATCGGCTTTAAAGTGAGCGTTGGAATATACGAAATCACCATATTCATACTGATGCAGAGTAGTATCAAAGCCTATTGGCAGCCGCTCAAAATACAGGAATACAGAATTTCTCGGTTCCATTCCAGCCAGCGAAAGCGACTTAGCCACATATTGGCTGACTGCTTCATTCTTCATAAAGAGGGATGCTATGCTGTAATTTCTGTCAAAACCAAAAGGCTTTACTTCTGTATAAACCTTTGTACTAGTCCACCAGGCTCCAAACTCATTTTTCCCCATATAGGGGACATATTCTGACTGATAGCTCCAGAGATTTTCATATAACTTATTCTCTGTCTCGTTCTCTAGATTTAAAAGCAGAAAGCATCGGAATGCCGGGTGAAGCAATACTTGCTCCGTTATGATAAGGTTTCCTCCATCCTCGGTACTGGCAAAGCCAGTACCATTATTATAGCTGATGATTTCTTTCTGGAAGTTGCCTTTGTCACTGTCCAATGGTTGAATTGCGATTTTCAGATGTTCCAATTGGGTATAATAATCAGGCAACATTCCTTTGTTCTCGTAACCTTTCAAGCCGATGATGGCTCCCAAAATACCCAACAATGCTGGTTTATGCAGCATATTATAGGTCAGATAGATACCATCATTGATATCCGGTTTCTTAAAGAAGCCCATTTCTGCCTTCAAATCAAAAGATATAAGTTTTTGATCTGAATTCATATCAAATGTCGTATAGGTTTACATTTTCTGGAAGGTTGATGATCTTGTTGGCAGACTTATCAAAATAGACTTCCACCATTTCAATATCTGCTGCATTCTTATCCAATAAGGATTTCAAGGAGGCGAAGTCGTACACGCACTTTCCATCTTCCTTTTTATCCATAAGATGTACTAAGGTAGCAAAGCTTGGGAATACCTTTTTGGAACCTTCCTTCAGCTGGACCCATACAAGCATTTCATTCTCACATCCGGCTTTGGAGGCCGAATCATACCATGTCGCTCCCCGGCGCATTCCTTCCTTCAACTTACTGATGTCATCGGTATCCAGCTTTTTGGCTCCATCACCAATAATGGAAGCGAGTTCTGACAGGTTGCCTGGATTTATGGAGAAATGATGCAGATAATGCCCCTCCTCTAATTTGGACTGTCTACCAATAGTCGTATTTCCTTTTTCCGCATCAGCGTCATCAGCCTTGTTGCTGAAAGGAGATGTGATCTGCTCTGTGTAGATATTATTTTCCTTCCAGATGTTTACACCATGGTTTACCTGAACTGGCCCATGAACAGAAATATTCGTTGCACCCGCAAATGTTGCTCCAAAGCAACGAACATCAAGGCAAGTGAGAAGATTCTTGGCTACTTCTATCTTTGTAATTTCATCCTTTTTGCCTTTACCTTTAGATTTTGGATATTCACCGAAGATGAGCTTATACCGCTCATCCAATGATCTTGGATTCAAGTTTTCATTCAGTGACTTGAAATAGAAGATCTGATCATCATATACATCTTTCAGATAATTCTTTACCGTATACTTGAAAGCCTTGTCGGTTGCATAAACGACTCCGCTAGGTAATGTACGGGGTTGTCCCGAGAAATCTGCATTGTAGTTGGAGTTGATGGCTTTGATAATAGCACAGCCAAAAACACGATTCTTAAATTCTGCCATATTTGATATTTTTTATAATTTGTTTTCTGTTGTCTGTTCTTTCTTTTCATAGATGACACAGGGAGAAAAACAACCTGCTAGAAGGTATCTTAGCAATGGTTTCATTTCTCCATCCGGTGAGAAGGTAAGGGCTTGTGCGGCTATATTTTCAAATCGGCCCTTATGTACAACACGTATATCATGCTTATAGGTAGCTATGGACTGCGACAATGATGTCTGAAGCATGGAGATCTTACTCTTCTGCAGATAAGGTTCCAAAAGAGCATAAGTCTTGTTGCTTGCCGCACTTCTATCTATAAGATAAGATATTAACTGACCTGCCGCAAAGGCAAATTCTTCCTGGGTCTCTAAGTCTGCCTCGCCTAAAGAGACCTCGTTGATTTTCGTCTTGAGTTCTTTGATTCTTGATGTCATTGCATTTACTTTATTATTTGAGAAGAAATCATAGAGGCTGAACCACAAGTTCAGCTTTGTCTTTATCTTATTAATCCATTCTGTGCGTCCCTTAATTTTGTCGTTAAGGATGTTCGTTTTTATGGATGTGAGTAGCATATCATCAATCATATTGTGAGTGATACCACCTGTCTTAGATTTATATATATACTCGTAGATACACTTGCGGTATTTGCATATGAGATCTACCATTGTATTTCCGCCCGGTACATATTTAGGATCTAAATTGTCAAAATAGTGAGTTACGTAAGTGTCATCTTTGATACGTACTAGTGAGTTATTGAATATAGTTCTGACTGCGATCTTTTCAAAATCAAAAATCGTTTGTATATGTATATCTGGATCCTTCTTCATCTTATCATTGACATAGTAGCCTGCTTCCATAAGATTTAATATGTGGATAGCAGGGACTAATTCAAATCTAAAAAGTGATACAAAATCAAAGTCGTTAATTACATATCCCGACATCGTATTCCGTAAATTAAATAAGAAGAAATCGGAAAGATATTTTATATTCCTTTTTTGGAAGAGCTGAGTTAGTATTTGTCTTGTAGACAGTTTCTCTCCGCTTTCATTATATAGCTTGATAATAGCTTTATTAATTTCTTTTTGATCCACCACAATTGGAAGTGGATTCGGAAAGCATTTGCGACGGAGTAATTTCATAAATTCAAATAAAAGCATGGCATCTTCTGTAGAAACGCGTTGGCTTACCCCTTCTATCTGACACCCTGTCTGATGTCTCATAAAAAGTTTCTTTTGGCTATAGGCTGTGAAAAATCCTGCAGTTCCATATGTTTTATCTGAGAGCACATCACCACTGAATATCTCTTGCTCTACATAATGATGGTATTGTTTTTCCATTTCTTCTATAGGAACACTGCGTAAATAGATATGGAGATAATCCTTATCTTTTAGCAAGCTGTATTCCTTAATATTCTTTATCGCAGACAATATCTCAGGGAATTCTCTGAAGAAACCATTTATCTGATTCTTGTATTTATACGAAGGCTCAGAAAACAGCTCACCTGATGCTTCTTTAAAATTCAGGCCATAAACAGCTATGCTATTCTTTTTGTAATCACTCACCCTCTCACAGACTACCTCATATCTTTTATTTCGAATAAGAGCTTCGTTGTTTTGTATTTCTTCTTTACTTGGCTTGTCAGATTTTTTTAGAACAGGAATACCATATGTATTTTTGTCAGCTTCATTGAAATTAAAGTTATATGCAATTGCAAATGGTGAGCAGGAATGGATTTTCTGTTTAGGATCAAACTTTTTAACCTTATTCATTGAGATATAGGTCGTAGCTTCCTGATAACGGATGCAATCACCCCATAACTTAATGTTCTCATTTTCTCCATCGTAGTAGGTATAGTCAACCCCTTCTTTTAATTCAGTATTGATCCATCGACTATTTTCATCGATATCAACAAATACGTGCAGACCCTTATCTGGTTTAGCATTCCAAAGTCGAATATCAGGAATATCCGCCAGAAGGTCTCGTGTGAAATTTATGATTTCTCTTATCATTTTATTGTCTTATTTAAAGGTTCTATATATCCAAACCCCTGCGAGCATTCCTCGCCAATGCCTCCCTCGCTGGCTATATGCATCAGCTCTTCCGGTACGGTGAGGCGGAAGCGATAACGGTAGCCACGGATGTGGGTTTGCTGCGGAGTACCGGTCTTGAGGGTGATGAGGGCGGATTTCGGTTGAGGGCTCAACAATTCGAAACGGAAACCGCGAGTATCGCCGTCGTAGGGATGACCATAGAGCGACTCATAACGGGAGAGAAGACCCCGGAGGATTGCCTCCGAATAGTTTGGTGCTTCCGGTGACAGGTAGATGATCCGCCCTTCGGCATGCTCTTTGACACAGACAGGCGATAGTGCTTCCCATTCCATAGTAGGTTCAACCGGGACGGAGGGTAACAACTCCACATTGACTACATGGAAGTCAACCCGATAGTCCTTGTTGCCGAGCGTGAAGTATTGGTCTGCAAAGAGACCTTGAACGAAATGCTCAGTGCTTTTCTCTGGCAGGAAGCCGATGGTCCAATCTGCTCGGTCACCGATGAGGTTCATGCATCCGACCTTGGGGAGTATGCGAAACTTATCAGGATTCAGGCGGGAATAGCAGAAGAGTTTGAAACGCTTTCCACTCTCCAATTTGAAGCCATTGTCGTGCAGCCAGGATGAATAGTCCCGGTCGCTCCTGCTGAGTATCTTATAGATTACAGCCGACTGCTCATACTGGTAGCTGAGGGGAAGCAAATCCCCATGGGCGCGGTCAACTTCTAAGGTTAGTCTAAATCTCATGATCTACGATTTTCTATGGTTTTTAGAATTCAAGGCAAAGATAGCGATAATTATTTTGAATCCCAAAATTTTCTCTACTTATTTGCTTATTTCCTACGGAAAGCATATAGGATGGACGGTCACAAGAAAGCTGTGCGAAGTACTATCGTGCCACTTGCCTGAGGGCCAGGACGAGATGCAAGGATTGGGACGAATGAAGAAGGAAAAATAGAGAAAATTGTTTGCAGGTATAAAAGTTTATACCTATCTTTGCAAGAAAACAAATGCCAACATTTTGCTTATTGCTTTTGGAATTCGCTTCTTCTTTTACATGGACGAGCATAAGCCTGTCCATGTACATATTAGTTATGGTGGGAAGAAAGCAAAGATAGAGCTAATGCCTACCGTAAAAGTTATTTATAATCATGGGATAAAAGATCACGTTATGAAGAAGGCCCTAAACACATGCAATAATTATAGGGATGAGTTTATAGAAGAATGGCAAAAATGTTTTGGCAATGATTAATAAAGGAGGAAACGATATGGAGAAAATTAAGACGATTTGGTTTGATGCAGGTCGCATTTATATGAAGACGCAGGAAGGCAAAGTGTATAGTAGGCCTTTAGAGGCATACCCAGAACTAAAGGATGCCACAGTTGAGCAACGTAATGACTATAGCATTGGTGACGATGGTGAAGACATCAGATGGGAAAGCATTGATGCTGATATGCACATTAGTAGCTTCCATGAAGTGTCTGAACCAAAGGATAATGAGATAGCTCAGATGTTTGCCCCTTATCCTTGGCTGAATGTGTCGGAAGTAGCCCGAGCTATTGGCATCAACAAAAGACTGATGGCGCGTTATATCTATGGCATTTCCAAACCAAGCGAGAAGCAAGTACAGCAGATACGTGAGGTCTTGCATCAATTTGGCAAGGAACTATTGAGCGCATAAAGATAGCTTTATCCCACAAACGATCGAAGTTTTGGGACGAAGCTCCTTGACACAGGCACAACATGGTTTTCATCACCAACGGTGAGCTGGTAGCCATTGGAGTTTCCATGGGCTGAGAGGATGCGGTTCAAGTTGACGATGAACGAGCGATGGCATTGGAAGATGCTCTTGTCTCTTGCATCGGCAAGCACTGAGGCAAGGGTAGCGCGCAACTGCCGTTGTTCCACACGATCCTCATGGAGGAAATAGATATCTACGAAGTTCTTCTGTGCCTCTGCATAGAGGAAATCAGCCATGGGCAGCGTAAGGTCTTCGCCCCGTACCGAACTGTCGTGGAAGGTAATCGTCTGTCCGACTTGTGCAGCCTCATCCTTTTGGAGTAGGGTAGCGAGACGGTTGCGCAGCCGTTTCTGATAGTCGAGCGCGACGATGGTCAGGGTGATGGGAATGCCAAAAAGAAAGGTTGCGTAAGTATAGCCTAAGAAGTGATCCATTGACGGCTGACTCTTGAACCATATCCAGTCAAGGACGAAATTACCCAGGCTAATGAGGCAGAGCAACAGCAGGATAGCAACGCACTGATGCCACACACGCCACGTTGCCGTGTGACGTACCCAAGGCTTAAAGGCAAGCCAGCCATAGGCATAAGTCCCTGCCACCGCCCAAGCGGTAAATGGCAGCGTTAAGACCAAAACGTTCCCCTGATACTGCCCCAGTCCAAAAGGGCGGAGGAAGAAAAGGATGAAAAAGACGATGCCACCGGCAACCAATCCCACATAGAGCCAGTTGCCGCCATCCTCTTGGGGTAGGGAACGTAAGAAGAAATTCTTCATCATTGAGTGATCATCTTTACATCGTTCAAAATCGTTGCAAAGATAAATATTTCGGCGAAAACCACCAAATTTTAAACGTTGGATTTCATCCTTCGTTTTCTCGCCATGGCAGAGCTCAAGCAAGCTCGGCTCTGCTCATCTGGCTTAACGAAAACGTTTTTTTTGCCGAAATCCATCGATTCATAAACAGATAATTCTTGTGACTCATCGTTTCTGTCCACTCTTGTTTGCCTAAATAATCAACTAAAAATTTGGAGATATCCCTAAAAAGATGTAAATTTGCACCCGATTTGATGGTTCCGTAGCTCAGTTGGATTAGAGCAACAGCCTTCTAAGCTGTGGG
>ERZ779941.934-NODE-934-length-10404-cov-4.022128_pt1 | contig 10404 bp, 9 predicted proteins | sample MGYA00511952_ERZ779941 | MGnify/ENA primary metagenome ERZ779941 (study PRJEB29588, sample SAMEA2142846) | human gut metagenome | biome: human gut; feature: human-associated habitat; material: faeces | place: Denmark | collected 2008/2010 ...
ATGAATGCAGCCGCCGTACTGCCCGAAGACACAGCTTCAGCCGAAGCCGGCATGCTCTTTAAGCATTCCGACTACCGCTTCTTCAATGCAGTTGTAATCCACGCCGTAAACGTAAGCGTCAAGTCTTTTTTTGATTTCTTCAATAATAGGCTCGCAGAGACTTTCGGCATCTTCTTTTGTCTTTGCCATTGCCGTAACTCTCAGCAAGGCTTCACCGTCCTTGGCATACGGAGCAACGGTAGGATTCTGAGCATTAAAAAGGTCATTGACCCTTTCGGCCATGGAAGATTCGCCGATTCCGAAGGTACGGATATTATGCGAAACGATTATGCGGTCGGAAAATTGCATAAGGTAGGGGACGGCACAATTTTGAAACATCGGTTTAAGCTCTCTCGGAGGGCCGGGCAAGACAAGAATATGAACGCCGTCCTTCTCGATTGCCATGCCGGGAGCTGTTCCGTTATCATTCGGGAAAATGACGCAATCCTTAGGCAGCATAGCCTGCTTGAGATTGTTCTGTGCCATTTCAATTCCTTTTGAGCTGAAATATTCCTTTATCTTTTCAACTGTCGGCTCGTGTAAGAACATTTCCTTGCCGAAAAATTCACAGCAAACCTCTTTTGTGAGATCATCAGGAGTAGGGCCGAGACCGCCGGAAAGAATAATAATATCGCTTCTCTTTGCCGCTTCATCAAGCTGGGCGAGGAGTCTTTCTCTGTTATCGCCGACAGTGCTCTGATGAATTACGCTTATGCCGAGCTTTGCAAGCTCTATGCTGAGATATTGAGCGTCGGTGTTGAGTATGTCACCCAAAAGTATCTCCGTACCGACGCTGATAAGTTCGCAAACTGCCAATTTACTCACCTGTGATTCTTAAAAATTTAATATTGTTGATTGCTTCTTCAACGAGGGCTTCAACATCAAGAACGGCTTCTGCCTCCTCAACCTGCTTGAGATGAGGCCGTGTCCTCGGATGCTTCGGCGTGAATACCGTACAGCAGTCCTCATAGGGAAGAATCGAGGTTTCAAATGTACCGATATTCCTTGCTCTTTCGATAACCTCGTCCTTATCCATTCCTATAAGCGGACGGAAAACGGGAAGATCCTCTACAACAGCCTCGGTACAGCCGATCGCCTGCATTGTCTGACTGGCAACCTGACCGACGCTTTCGCCCGTGATAAGCGCACCGCAGCCGTTTTTCTTTGCGATTCTCTCGCTGCATCTCATCATAAATCTGCGCATAATGATTGTAAAAAGCTCTTCGGGGCATTTATCCTTGATTTCTTCCTGAATATGCGTAAAAGGAACAATGTGAAGCGGTATTTCGCCGCTGTATTTTGCAACCTGCTTAAGAAGGGAACACACCTTCATTTCCGCACGCTGAGAGGTGTACGGGGGAGAAGCAAAATGTACGCCGCAAAGGCTGAGACCGCGTCTTGACATCATCCATGCGGCCACGGGACTGTCGATTCCGCCCGAGATAAGGATTGCGGCTTGTCCGGCAGTGCCGACAGGCATACCGCCTGCGCCCTTGATCTGATTGCCGTGAATAAATGCATAATTATCTCTTATCTCAACGTTGACTATGATATCGGGGTTATGAACGTCAACTGTAAGATTAGGAAAAGCATCAAGAATTTTTTCGCCGACAGTCATGCATATAGCAGGGGAGTTCAGCGGAAACTTTTTATCGGAACGCTTTGCATTGACCTTGAAGGTCTTTGCAAACATCAGATCATCTTTAAGGTATTCGCAGGCGGCGGGAATTATAACGTCCATATTTTTTTCAACGGCCGCACAACGGGAAATTCCCGCAATTCCGAATATCATTTTAATTCTTCTGAACGCCTCATCCAAATCGACATTCTCATCAATCGGTTCAACGATTATGGTTGACTGTGATGAAACATATCTGATTTTTCCGAGATCGTGAAGTCGAAACTTCATATTTTTGATAAGCTGATTTTCAAAAGTGTGACGGTTAAGGCCCTTAAGGGCAAGCTCACCGTTTTTCAGCAAAATAATTTCTTTCATTATAAAACCTCATAGCTTTCGGCAACCGTTCCGGCTGCTTTACTTCAATCTCCTCATTGTTTGACGTGCCGACGAAATTCCGCCTATCAGCATGTCGATTTCCTCCTTGGTAGTGAAAACGGAGGTGCTGATTCTCAGCGCCGTGCTTATAACGTCCTCGCTCAGGTTCATGGCTTTCAGAACTCGGCTCTTGTGTCCCTTTGAGCATGCCGAGCCGCTCGAAATATAAATACCCATTCCGGAAAGATAGTTGAGCATGACCTCGGACGGAATTCCTTCAACGGAAATGTTTGTGATATAAGGCAAAGCGTTTTCCGGCGAATTAATTCTGACTCCCTCAATGGTTTTGAGCTTTACGACCATATAATCTCTAAGCTCGGTCGAGTAACGCAGACTTTCTCTGTAGTCCGGGATAGCCGCTGCGGCTGCTCCGAAGCCCGCAATAGCCGGAACAGGCTCCGTGCCCGGTCGAATCTTGCTTTCCTGCAAGCCTCCGTAGGTGTGCTGAACAAGTCTTGTTCCTTTCTTAACAAAGAGAGCACCGGCACCCTTGGGGCCGTGTATCTTATGGGAGCTTATCGACATAAGGTCAACTCCCATGTTATACGGTTTAAGCTGAATTTTGCCGAATGCCTGAACAGCGTCGCAGTGAATCAGTGCATTCGCACCGGAATGAACAACGGCTCGCTTGGCAAATTCGACAGGCTGAATCGAACCGACCTCGTTGTTGACATACATCATACTGATGAGAACAACGGACGGATTGGTGGCGGCGTAGAGCTGTCTTTCGTCAATTACACCTCTTTCGTTTACTCGCAGTCGAACAACGTCATAGCCTTGATTTTCAAGAGCTTTGACGCTTTCCTCAATGCTTGAATGCTCTATTGATGTGGTTATAATTCGACTTCCGCGTCTTTTCTGAGCATTTGCCGCACCAAAAACGGCAATGTTGTTGCTTTCTGTTCCGCCCGAGGTGAAATAAATCTCATCTGTTTCGCAGGAAAGTGCCTTAGCGATGTTCCTCCTCGAATCCTCGAGCAGCTCGGATGCGGCTATGCCTTTGGCGTGGAGCGATGAGGGATTGCCCCAACAGGTTTTCAGCGCATAATTCATCTTGTCGACGGCCTCTTTGCAAGGCTGCGTCGTTGCGCTGTTATCCAAATAAGCTTCCATAGTCCATACCTCCGGGCAACATTAAACCATTATTAACTTTTATATTATACATCATCATTCATCTACTTTCAATATTTTTATTATATTTAAAAATGAATATTTTTTAAATTTTAATAGATATACGGTGTCTGTTCTACGTCCTATACTATATCTTATGCATGAATTCTTGATTGGACAAAATAAATAATTATTGCTTCATTAGAAATATAAATATAAAAATTTAAAAAATTTCAGCTTGTAAACAGATTTTTGTTGATTTTCGGTTATTTGTATGTTAATATGGTTAAGTTAAATTAGTATGAACAGTAGTTTATTCGGAGGCAAAAAATTATATGAGTGAAAAGAACAGACAGGTTGAATATGATGAGGAGAACTTCTTTAGTATTTTAACCGTTCTCAAGCTGGCTTTAAATAAATTTAATCTGATTATTATTTCAGGCTTAATCACTGCATTGGCAGTTTGTCTTTTTGTGTTGTTTTTTGTCAGTCCGACATATGAGTGCCGCACAACATTTTATGTTTATAACACTTCTGATTCAAGCTCGATTAATAACAGCGATGTTCAGGCGGCAAAAAATCTCGCTGTAACCTATGCAAAAATTCTTAAGAATAATGCTGTTCTTGATGCAGTTATTAAAGACATCAACGACACCCACGGATACACCCGAAAAGAACTTCGTAACACGATTATCGTTTCAACTGTTACGGATTCGCAGCTTATTGAAATCGCAGTTCAAACAAACAACCCCGATCTTTCATATGAAATTGCAAATTCTGTTGTAAAAAATGCACCGAAGGAAATATTGAGAATTGCAAAGGTAGGCTCTGTTGAGGCTGTTAACCAGCCCGAGTTTTCCGACAAAAAAACCTCCCCGAAAACTTTTTATGATATGTTGATCGGATTTATCGCCGGCATGATAATTTCATTCGGTATTCTTTGCCTGAAATTCTTTTCCGACGCAACAATCTTTAGCAGTGAAGATGTTGAAAGACTGGTCGGCGAGCCCGTACTCGGTCAAATTCCGGAAATTAAAAATGTACAGAAAAATAAAATGTGGACTCTAAAGAAAGCCGGTGTAATCAGCTATGAAGATAAAAACGAAAAAAGCGGAAGCTTCTCAGAATAATAACTTCAGCAATTTTCTTCTTAATCCGGGCTCATCTTCGGAGATTAAGGATTCTTATATAAAGCTGAGAACAAATTTAATGTTCTGCACAAAAAAAGGTTCAGAAGAGAGTTGTAAGGTTTTTGCGGTTTCGGCCGCCAATAAAGCGGAGGGCAAGAGCATAACAGCGGCTAATATTGCAATCAGCTTTGCAATGCTCGGTAAGAAAACTATACTCATTGACGCCGATATGCGTTCCTCCTCTCAAAGAAAGCTCTGGAAGAACAGATCGCAGGCCGGTTTGTGCGATTTTCTTGCCAAGGTAATGCCTCTTGAAATCTACTCGGTCGAGGATTTACCTTTATCCATTGTGTTTACGGGAACTCTTCCGTATAATCCTGCCGAACTTGTTTCATCCAAAAAGATGACGGATTTTGTTAAAGAATGCTCCGAACACTATGATTATGTTATCATTGACACGCCGGCATTAAACGCATATGCCGATGCACAGATTGTTTCAACATATGTTGACGGAGTTATACTTGTTTCAAAATCGGGTGTTACTTCTTCAAAGGATTTGAATGAAGCTATTGACACCTTGGTGCATTCAAACGGAAATTTGTGCGGAATCGTTGTCAATAATATCAAGGATAAGAAAACCTCATTCTTCAATTTCAACAAAGTTAAAATCGGATGAATCTGTTAAGTGCCTGTTTATGAGACGGGCACTTTTTTAATTTCTGAAGAAGCTTCTTAAATGATATAAAACTATAAATGATTTATTTAAAAAAACGATTTTTTCCGATGCCGCTGCACCCAATATATTGGGTGCAGCTTTTTTATATTCCTGCCCATTGACCTAAGCCTTGATTTTAGATATAATACTATCCGAGGTGAGATAATGGCAATTTTAACATACAAGGGTAATAAATTTTTCCTGGACGGGGAGGAATATACTATAATCTCCGGCGCCATGCATTATTTCAGGATTCCGAGAGAATACTGGCATGACCGCCTTTTAAAGCTCAAGGAGTGCGGCTTCAATACCGTTGAAACCTATACATGCTGGAATCTTCATGAGCCTTGCGAGGGTGTTTTTGATTTTGGCGGCATGCTCGACCTGGAAGCATATATTGACATCGCCGAGGAGCTTGGACTGAATGTTATACTTCGTCCCGGCCCGTATATCTGTGCAGAATGGGAAATGGGCGGACTTCCGGCTTGGCTGCTTAATTATAAGAATATGACGATTCGATGCAATGACGAGCTTTTTATTTCAAAGGTTGAGCGTTATTATAACGAGCTTCTCTCGCGTATTGTTCCGAAGCTTTCAACAAACGGCGGAAATATCATAATGATGCAGATTGAGAACGAATACGGCAGCTACGGCGACGACCACGAATATATGCAGAGGATTGCAGATATCTATAAGAAAAACGGTGTTGACTGTCTTCTTTTCACTTCCGACGGCGCGGATTATTCAAGCCTTCAGGGCGGCACCTTACCGGAATATCCCTGCGTTGCGAATTTCGGTTCACGTCCCGAGGTGAATTTCAAGGTACTCAACGATTTCAGACCCGATCAGCCGCTGATGTGCGGTGAATACTGGGTAGGTTGGTTTGACCATTGGTACGAAGAGCATCACGTCAGAAATCCGAAAGAGGTTGCAAAGCTTTTCAAGGATATGATTGACTGCGGCGCCTCTCTGAATTTTTATATGTTCCACGGCGGAACTAATTTCGGATACATGAACGGTGCAAATTACTATGATAAATACGAGCCGACAATCACAAGCTATGATTATAATGCGCTTCTTTCCGAGGCCGGCGACCTCACTCCGGCATATTTTGAGGTCAGAAAGATTATAGAAGAAAAATTCGGAAAGCTTCCCGAGCTGACTGTGAAAAACTCTGAAAAAGCTGCTTACGGCAAGCTTGAATTGAACGAAAGATGCAGCATTTTTGAAGCCGCAAAGCTTCTCTCCAAGCCCATACATTCCGCATCACCGCAGTTCATGGAGAATATCGGCCAGTATTACGGCTTTACTCTTTATTCTACCGTTGTTGACGGCCCGAGGGACGAAAGAGAAATCAAATTCGACGCTGTTCACGACAGAGCAGTTGTTTTTATAGATGGCGAATATAAGGGCTTTTACGAGCGCACAAGAGACGGCGAGCCTGTGAGCTTTTCGCTCAAAAAGGGCGAGAGATGCCGCATAGACATACTCTGCGAAAACATGGGCAGAGTAAACTACGGACCGAAAATCATGGACAGAAAGGGCATCAAGGGCGTCAGATTCAATCTCCAATACCATTTCGGCTGGGATATGTATCCGCTGCCGCTTGACAACATCTCTTCTCTTCGATTCGAGCAGAAAAGCGGAGAGGTTAATGTCGCTTCCTTCCTTAAGGGTACGCTAAAAATCAATGATGAACCGCATGACACATTTATGCGTCTCGACGGCTTTACAAAGGGCGTAGTATTCGTCAACGGCTTCAATATCGGACGCTATTTCAACCCGGCAGGCCCGCAGAAAACACTTTATGTTCCTGCTCCGATGCTCAAAAAGGGTGACAATGAAATAGTTGTGTTTGAAACCGATCACTCGGACAGAAGCTCTGTCACATTCCTTGATGAACCCGATTTAGGCTAAATTTTTTACCGCAGATCACATGATTTGCGGTATTTTTTTTGCTGCTGCGGCATAGCTTTTACAAAGGAGTTGACAAGCTATGTCTTTAATCGGAACGAAAAAAACTTTGAATTTTCACAAATACAGCCTCAAGGCAACGGAGATAATGTCAAACTGGAAATTATTTTTGCCGATAATTTTTACATTTGCGGGGATTATTTCCGGCTGTATCGGCGGAAAAGGGGAGGGGAAGCTTTTTTTAAAAATAACCGACTACTTTACGACTGTCATCCTTACAAGAGATATAACTTCAATCGGCTCGGAATTTTTGATTTATCTTATTTTTCCGGCAGTATTTTTGATTGTAATATTTTTTCTCGGTCTCTCGGTATTCGGTGCACTGATTACAAATGTTATGCCGCTGATTTACGGATACATTATCGGCTGTATTTCATTTTTTCTTTACAATGAATATACGCTTAAGGGTCTTGGATATTGTATAATAATGATTTTTCCTTACGGCACTTTATGCCTGCTTGCGATAGTATTGTGCTGCCGTGAAAGCATAAATATGTCCGAGTATATTATGAAAAGCATTTCAAAAACGACAAAATTCCCGAATTACGGATTTGCCGTTTATTACAAATCGTTTTTCAGGAATTTAATATTTATAGTCGGAGCATCGGCTCTTAAAACAATACTTGAATATCTATTCGGCGGTCTTTTTGCCTTTTAATTTGTTTAGCGGGTTTGACGAAACAGCGTCCTTAAGCTGCGAATTGACGATATGAGTATAAATCTCGGTTGTGGCAAGATTTTCATGACCGAGGATGTCTTTTATAAGCAGGACATCAACACCGCCTTGCTGATACATGAGCGTTGCGGCCGTATGTCTGAGCTTATGGGTCGAAAGACCACGGTCGCCGAGACCGCATTTTTCAATATATTTTTCAACGATATGCTGAACGGACTTCGGACTGATTCGGCATTTTCTGCTGCTGAGAAAGAGAGCATTCTTGTCTTTTACTCCGTCTACCGGACGAACCTTCATATACTCGTTAATTGCGTTAATGCACATTTCGTTAAGATAAATCGTACGTTCCTTGTTTCCTTTGCCCGTAACCGTCAGAGTATTGTCACTTTTTATGTCACTGTAATTCAGGCTGCAAAGCTCCGAAAGACGCAGGCCGCAGTTGAGAAAAATCGTCAGAATGGCATAATCACGTTCTTTATTGCGTCCGTCAACGCTGTCGAGAAGCTTGATGCTCTCGTCAAGAGTCAGATATTTGGGCAGGCTTTTCTTTTGTTTGGGGGATTCAAGCTCTTCCATGGGATTTTCGGGAATAACCTTGATTTTAAGATGAAGATACTTAAAAAAAGCTCTGATTGAAGAAACCTTTCTTGCAACGGCAGCGTCATTATTTTTTCGCTCACTTCTGCAATATGACAGGAACGCATAGGCGTCGGCAATTTTTATCGTTTTGATGAAATCAAGTCCGATAAAGTCGATTGCAATTTTTTCAAAGTCGCTGTCCTTGGGTACAAGTCCGTGGTAGACAAGAAGAAATCTGAAAAACAATCGCAGGTCGGAAGCGTACTCAAGCACCGTAAGCTCGGACTTGCTTTTAACGACGGAAAGATAGTTGAGAAACTCAACGACATACGGCGGAAGTGAAACAAACTCTTCTTTATGCATAATAACGCCCCTTTAATTTTAAAATTTTGCCTGCTTCGATAGGGTAATATCATTATAACACAGGTCATCAAAAAAATCAAGTAAAGATACAAAAGAAATATTTTGTATCAAAAAGGGGAGGAGAAAAAGGAAAACATGACATATAGGTTGATATAAACGGTTATTATATCAAAAAAGCGGCCGAGGGTTATCGGTCGCTTATTTGCCGTTATATTGTTATTAATTGTTTAAATCTCTTCAAATATAGGTACAATTCCGCCGATATCCGTTAAAGGTTTATCCGTCAGCTCAACATAGTTTACATTATATTTTCTCAAAAAGTTTTTTATTTTACCTGCATCATTATGTGTGCTCAGCTTTCCGTTAAATGCAATTAGATTCTTATCAATAAATCCGCAGCAACCGCCGATAAAACCGTAGCTGTATCCGCTCAGTTTTATCTGACCCTTAGAAAGCATCAGGCAATCCAATCCTATTCGACGGAAAGTATCGTAAACGGACACATCATCGGTCATGGCGGCATTTGAGCTTATAAGAACAGATGAGCAGCCGACATAGCCTTGGTTGCAATGATAAAGGTTCAAGTCATTGGCGGCGGCATAAACCTGAATTGTTTTGCCGACATACTTGGTGTTGCAGACAATGCAGTTATCAAGTCTTTTTACATTTAAAGCAGCCTCGCCCGGATACGGTGAGCTTATTTTTTCACTGTAAACCTTCACCTGTTCATTTTTAGGATTGCACTGCCCTATTGTTAATTTATTAACAATGTCTTTTTTCTGAATATATTTTACAAAATACGGAGTAATATTCTCGTCACAAACAAAAGTGCGTTTGTCAAGCTGCAAGAGGTTACAATCCGGATGACTTGCAACCGGTGCTTCAAGCTTGGCATTTGGCCTTACTCGGAATACTTCAACGCCGGCTTTTTCAAGAGCTTCTATTGTTTTTGCTGCTTCTGCCGAAACAGCTACGGTAGCTTTGCCTTGCGGTAAAAGCGGTGTTTCAAGAATTCTTTTCAACGTCCTCTCCCCTTTCGACTTCTTTTTTAATATATCACAAACTGCGGTTTTTTTCAACTTTTACTGACCTTTGATTCTTTTTAACGCACTTTTTTCGAGCCTTGAAACCTGTGCCTGAGAAATTCCTATTTCCTTTGCAACCTCCGTTTGAGTCTTTCCGAGCATAAAACGCAGATTGAGAATATTTTTTTCCCTTTGAGAAAGCTTTTTTATCGAATCCCTTATCATAATTTCATCCATCCAGCTGTCCGGAGTGTTTCTGTCGCCGATCTGATCCATTACATAAATTGCGTCACCGCCCTCATTATAAACCGGTTCATACAGGGAAACAGGCTCGACTATCGCTTCGAGAGCAATAACAACATCCTCCTTATTTATGTCAAGCTCCTTGGCGATTTCTTCAACCCTCGGCTCTCGGTTCAACTCGTTGGAAAGTCTTTCTCTGACCTGAATCGCCTTGTATGCCGTGTCTCTTAAAGAACGGCTGACACGAACCGAATTGTTATCCCTCAGGTAGCGTCTGACCTCCCCGATAATCATCGGAACGGCATAGGTCGAAAATCGTACCTGTAAATCGGTGTTGAAGTTGTCAATGGCCTTTATAAGCCCCATACAGCCGACTTGAAAAAGGTCGTCTAACGGCTCGCCGCGGTTTGAAAAACGCTGAATAACGCTCAACACGAGCTTCAGATTGCCCTGAATCATCTCATCTCTTGCCGCCTTGTCGCCGTTGTGTGCTC
>ERZ779941.942-NODE-942-length-10339-cov-2.357351_pt1 | contig 10339 bp, 10 predicted proteins | sample MGYA00511952_ERZ779941 | MGnify/ENA primary metagenome ERZ779941 (study PRJEB29588, sample SAMEA2142846) | human gut metagenome | biome: human gut; feature: human-associated habitat; material: faeces | place: Denmark | collected 2008/2010 ...
TTTATTTTTATTTCCGAGGTGCCGCGTATCTTATGGAAAGATACTGCAAACCGAGGGAAATCATAGGGATATGAGTCATGTTTCCTTTGTGATGGCGTATCCTTTGTTTGGAGAAGGCAAATTGAGGTGAAGCCTCTTGTCAGTTCGTTTTCAAAGGGTCAATAGGAAGGGTCATCCACCCACTGCCAGCGTTTGGCTTCCAAATCTCCTCCGCCGGGGACCGGTATGTCACCACCCGTTTCTGGACCAGGTTGGTCCTTTTGCGTGCCGTTGTTGTGAGTCGTGTTGCCACTCGTACTGAGCGAATTGTCCATGATGGGACCCACGTCTATGAGTGTTGCTTCCGGCTTCTCATATTTCTTCCTTACAAAATCCCCCCCCCAGTTGCGTTTGGGAGCTCCCTTGGGAAGTCTCGGTCAGGGCATTTTGTGCCCCAGTCCCGTTGCAGTTAGTTGTCAAAGGCAATCTTTTACATGTTCCGATACTGTTTAACATTTGTTCCATAACTGTTCTTTTTTTAATTGAGTTGCTTGATCTGGTTTCATTATCTGAAGAATTCGTCCATTGCCACGGTGCCATGGATGGCAAATGGTTTTCATTATTTTTTGCAAAAAAAATGTTTTTTAGGGAAAGTTAGTAGTCTTTATGGCAAAATAAAGTTAGCCAAAACCTATTTAGAGACAAAATGACAATCTTTGTTAACAATTAGAACACTCTGAACGTTGAGACGTATGGAAAAACAGGAGGTAACCTTTTGCGTTCCATGAGATGATCTTTTGCGAGACAGGAGATGACCTATTGAGAAGTGTTAGATGACCTATTGCGAAGCGTTAGATGACCTCTTATGAGTTGCCTGCCCGCCTCCGTCTTTTGCATCGGGAAGATAGGGAATTGAAGGCAGTGGCGAAGCTAACAATAAAAAACAAAAATCAAAAAAAACATCGGCGACGACGACGGTCTTTTTCAGTCGACGACGTCGACTCTTTTTCTTGATCTTTATTTTTATCTCTATTAATACGCGCGCGGATATAAGGTACGCGCACGAATATTGAATTTGCATTGAATTCACGTTGAATTTAGATTCAATTCTGAACGCATTTAGATTCATTTCCAAATCATCTTTATCGCCATCTATGATGCAGGAAAAATGATGACAGCGGAGTCTAAGGCTTTCATGGCTTTATCGCATGAGACAACTCTGTACCCCGTCGACGTATATCGGCGAATTCTTTCAGGGATTCTGATATGATCTTTGTTAAGCAGTGGTTATTCTTGTCCAACTACTGCTTTCTTGAAGGGCCTTTGGATGGAGAAAAAGAAAAGCAGAAATGCAACATATTTTTCATGGAAACCTTTCATAAAACCAAATAAAAATTGTATCTTTGCCAGATATTTATCAAATGCAATACGACCATTATGAAACTCAGAAATGTAACTTTGTGCCTGTTCGCTTTGATGGGCTTGTCAGCTCAGGCGGACACCAAGCAATCTCCGCAGGCTCCCCTGCAGATTCGCTTCAATACGCCAACTACTTTGTTGGGGTCTCAACCGTGGTATTATGGCAAACCTGCCGGGTTCAAGGGTAAGGTTCCTGTTGCCTATGAGGCTGCCTCCAAGATTGACCCTTATTATGAAAACGCGTCATTGCCCATCGGGAATGGTAATATAGGGGCATCGATCTTCGGGGCGATCACCACAGAGCGCGTCACCCTGAACGAGATCTCTCTTTGGTTGGGTGGTCCCAACACGAAGAAAGGACCGGCTTATTACTGGAATGTCAACAAGAAATCAGCGTATCTTTTGCCCAAGATCAGAGAGGCATTCCTTAAGGGGGATGACCATTTGGCTGACTCCCTGACGTCCAACAATATGAACGGGCTGTTCTCTTATGAACCAGCAGACGAACCCACCTGGCGCTTTGGCAATTATACGACCATGGGTGAGCTGCATATCCAGACGGGCATTGATTCCTTAGGAGTCAAGGACTACAGTCGTGTCCTTTCCTTAGACTCTGCCATGGCAACGGTTAGCTTTGTCAAGAATGGTGTCCGTTATGTCCGCAGCTCGTTCTGCTCTTACCCGGACAACGTCATCGTGATGAGATACACGGCCAACAAGAAAAAGATGCAGAATCTCACGCTGTCTTATTGCCCGAATCCCTTGGCAACAGGCAATACGCAGGTGATCAATGGGAATACGCTCGTTTACAAGGCAACCCTTGATAACAATGGGATGAAATTCGACCTCCGCATCCGGATGATTGTCAAAGGAGCCAATGCAAAGATCATGAGGGGACAATCTGATCGGCTGTCCGTAGTAAGGGCCGACGAGGTGTTGTTCCTCGTGACGGCGGATACGGACTATAAGATGAACTTCGATCCAGATTTCAATGACGCCCAGGCTTATGTAGGCGTAGATCCTGCCAAGACCACGACGGCTTGGTTGAATGCTGCCGCACAGTCATCCTATACGCAATTGCTGAATAGACACCTCGCTGATTACCAGCCGATATTCAACCATGTGCGGTTTGAACTCAATGGTGCGGTGAACCCTGACCTGACCAAGGCGACGGGCGATCGGTTGAAGGATTATCGGAAAGGGGTGAAGGATTCTTATTTAGAGACACTTTATTTCCAGTATGGTCGCTACCTCTTGATCGCCTCCTCCCGCAATAACCTCCCAGCCAACCTACAAGGCTTGTGGCTGAATAATATCGACGGTCCTTGGCATTGCGACTATCATAACAACATCAACATCCAGATGAACTATTGGCCGGCATTGCAGGATAACCTGTTAGAGTGCATGCAGCCGATGATCGACTATATCAAGTCACAGGTAAAAGGTGGGGCCGTGACGGCTAAGGATTATTTTGGTGCACGGGGCTGGACGACGTCTATCTCCTCGAATCCTTTTGGCTTGACCACCCCCTTGCGCGATCGTGCCATGCAGTATAACCTGAGTCCTATGGCTGGTCCGTGGCTCGCCACGCATATCTGGGACTACTACGACTATACCCGTGACGTGGAGTGGCTGCGTAAGGAAGGCTATCCTTTGATCAAGGGTGCGGCTGAGTTTACCCAGGATTATCTTTGGAAGAAGCCAGATGGCACTTATACAGCAGCTCCCAGTGCCTCCCCAGAGCATGGTTCCGTGGATGAAGGGGCAACCTATTGCCATGCGGTAGCCCGTGAGATCCTCTTGGATGCGATCTCTGCTGCCAAGGTGTTAGGGGTTGATGAGGACAAGATCGGCCAATGGCAGGAGATCCTCGACCATCTCGTGCCTTATAAGATCGGGCGTTATGGTCAGCTGTTGGAGTGGAGCAAGGATATTGACGACCCGAACGATCACCATCGCCATGTGAACCATCTGTTTGGATTGCATCCTGGACACACGATCAGTCCGGTGACGACCCCAGACCTTGCGCAGGCATGCAAGGTGGTCTTGGAGCATCGGGGGGATGGTGCCACGGGATGGAGCATGGGTTGGAAGCTCAACCAATGGGCACGGTTGTTGGATGGCAATCATTCTTACGTGCTGTATGGCAACCTGCTGAAGAACGGGACAGCCGACAATCTGTGGGATATGCACCCACCTTTCCAGATTGACGGTAACTTTGGAGGCACAGCCGGCGTGACGGAGATGTTGTTACAGAGCCAGACCGGTGCTCTCCAATTGCTGCCTGCCTTGCCAGACGCTTGGGGCAGTGGCTCGATCACTGGGATCAGGGCGCGTGGCAATTTCATCGTCGACATGGAATGGAAGGGAGGACGGTTGACGAAGTCCCATATCCAATCAGGGAGTGGAGTGCCTTGTACCGTGATCTATCGGGGCGTTGCCAGAATGAAGGTGAAGGATTCCCGCGGGAATCCGATCTCAACGAAAGCCACGGGAGACAATCAGATCAGCTTCCCAACAACACGAGGGGAAACCTATACGATTAGCTTGTAAAATAAAACGGGATATGCGCCACTCGGCATATCCCGTTTTATGGTTTATACTTTTTCTTTTAGAGAGGAAGGCAGCTCAGGCATGGCACCGTTTTGCGCGCAGACATAGGCACTGACGGAAACCGCTAAGCGATGGGCTTCCGGTATGCTCTTCCCACTGAGGATGGCAGCGCAGAAACTGCCGGTGAAAGAGTCTCCTGCCCCTACGGTGTCGGCGACCTCCACGTGGGGCGTCTCTAAGAAAGAGATCTCCCCCCGGGAAAAGACATAACTGCCATTGATCCCACACGTGAGTACTAACATGTCTAAGTCGTACTTCCCTAAGATCAACCAGCATTTGTTTTCGATGTCAAGACCGGGATAGCCAAACATCCTGCCGATGATGACGAGTTCCTCATCGTTGATCTTCAGGATATTGCACCGCTTCAAGGATTCGCGGATCACCTCCTTGGAATAAAAGTTCTGACGTAAATTGATGTCGAATATCTTCATGCAGCCTTTCGGGGTGGTATCAAGGAACTGGTAGATGCTCCTCCTACTCACCTCGTTGCGTTGTGCAAGCGATCCCCAGCAGACTGCCTGGCAATGTTCGGCCACCTGTTTGATTTCATCGTTAAACGGAATGATCCTCGCCGAGGGCACTGACAGCGACCGAGTTCAGTCCGAACTGACCTGCGTGATAAGCGAAGTTGGCGGGAGCGCCCCCTAACTTCTTTCCTTCTGGAAGCACGTCCCAGAGTGCTTCACCTAATCCTACGACATATTTCTGATCCATGATATTGTGAGTTTAATGTTGAACATTCCGGATATAAGTAAACAGGTATACGACCCCTATTGCCATCAAAGCCACGGCCCCGATCTGCCCGATGGCATCACTGGGAAGGATCAAGTATCTCTTCGGATTTTTTATCTGAAGGATCGTCGTGTCCCCATGGACAGTGACGTTCATTTTCTGTGGTGCAGCCTGCATGGTTCCATATGTTAGAGTAGGGGCAAGGCTAATATGCTGATGATATTCCTTTTCATAGATTGTCTTTTTTGAATAACGTTGTTCGGTTGATTTTATTGGTTGTATTTGAAATTTTATGGTTTTCCAATGCCCGTTGAAGTAATAGGCATCGTAGATGTCGGCATAGGTCTTACCGAAATACCATAATTTGGCTAAGATGCTTCGGTAGATATAGGTGAAGAACGCTCCTCTACCTACAGTAAGCCCACTTTGCAACCCAGTTGCAAAAGATCCTGTGTACCTTTGCATTCAAAATCAAAAGAATCGATATGAAAAAAGTAAATCCGAAATTATTAAGAATCATCATAGCAGCCATTCTGCTGGTCGGTGCAGTGGCCGTGGAGAAGACCCTGTACCTTCAGACGTGGCAGTTGTTCATCATCTATCTCATTCCTTATCTCTATATCGGTTGGGACGTGATCAAGGAAGCCGTGGAGGGACTTACGGAGGGAGATGCGTTCAACGAGGACTTCTTGATGTGCGTGGCAACAATCGGTGCCCTCTTCATCGGGTTCCTCCCTGGCGCGGAAAGTCAGTTCCCGGAAGCCGTGTTTGTCATGCTCTTCTTTCAGGTGGGAGAGCTCTTTGAGGATTATGCCGAGGATAAGAGCAGGGGTTCTATCTCGCAGTTGATGGATATCCGTCCCGATGCGGCGAATGTGCTGCGTGAAGGACAGGCTATGGTTGTGGATCCTGAAGAGGTGAAGGTAGGTGAGACCATTCTGGTCAAGCCTGGGGAGAAAGTCCCCCTCGATGGCGTTATCATAGATGGCGTCTCAGCCTTGGACACGGTGGCGTTGACCGGTGAGAGCGTACCCCGGGATGTCAATGAGGGCTCTGAGGTCATCTCGGGATGTGTCAATATCAGTGGAGTACTCAAGGTGAAGGTCACCAAAACGTTTGGTGAGTCTTCGGTCTCAAAGATCATCGATTTGGTAGAGAACTCTACTTCCCATAAGTCGAAGAGCGAGACCTTTATCCGGAAGTTTTCCCATGTCTATACGCCTGTGGTGGTATGTGTCGCGATCTTAGTCGCCTTCATTCCCCCATTCTTTGCTGAGAGCTATGTCACGGCGTTGCCTGCTTGGTTGTACCGTGCCCTCACCTTTTTGGTGGTAAGCTGTCCTTGCGCCTTGGTGATCTCTGTTCCCTTGACCTTCTTCGGTGGCATTGGCGGGGCGAGTCGGAAGGGTATTCTCATCAAGGGCGGCAACTATATGGAAACGCTCGCCAAGCTCCATACTGTTGTCTTCGATAAGACCGGTACGCTCACCAAGGGACAGTTTGAGGTGGAAGCCGTCCATCCAGACCTGATCCAAGCCCATGAGCTCCTGCATCTTGCTGCGCATGTCGAGCGCTTTTCTACGCACCCGATCGCTATGTCCTTGAAAAAAGCCTATCAGCATGAGGATGACGGTTGTTCCGTGGAAGATGTAGAAGAAATAGCTGGTCAGGGCATCCGTGCCCGGGTCAACGGAAAGGTCGTGTGCGTGGGCAACTCGAAGATGATGGATGCCATCGGTGCGAAATGGCATCCTTGCCATAAGGTGGGGACGATCATACATGTCGCTATTGAGGGAGCCTATGCCGGGCACATCGTCATTGCCGATGCCATTAAGGAAGATGCGAAGAATGCCATCCAGGCAATCAAAAAGGCTGGCGTGGAGCGGACCGTCATGTTGACGGGTGATCATGAGGAAGTAGGAAAGTATGTTGCCGGGCAACTCGCCTTGGACGAGTATCATGCCGGGCTCCTCCCACAAGATAAGGTAGGCTATGTGGAAAAACTCCTACACGAAAAGCCCCAGGGCAGGACACTTGCCTTTGTGGGCGACGGGATCAATGATGCACCGGTCTTGGCACGTGCGGATGTCGGGATTGCCATGGGAGCCTTAGGCTCGGATGCTGCTATCGAGGCTGCGGATGTTGTCTTGATGGACGATAAGCTCTCGAAGATCGCGCTTGCCATCAAGATCGCGCGCAAGACCTTGGCGATCGCCCGGGAGAACACGGGCTTTGCCATCTTCATCAAGGTGTTGGTACTTGTCCTTGCCTTCTTCGGAATTGCCACGATGTGGATGGCAGTCTTCGCGGATGTAGGTGTCATGGTCCTCTGTGTCCTCAATGCCATGCGGGCTTTGTTCCTCCGTTGAGGGCACCCACGGAAGAGTTCGCTTGGTATTATATTTCCGTTACAATAAGATCGTCCATCATCTTTTACGTTTTGTCCATTTTTGATCTGTGAAATTTTCTGTATGTTTGTACAAAATATCAAAAACAGGATAGTGGCACATTATAGAGCGATATTTATTTACCTGTGCGACCATCATCCGTCGTATTATTAAAGATTTTAGTTATGAGATATGCTGCATGTACTTTTATCCTTCTTTTATCCTGTCTGCTTGGCTTCTCGCAGGCGCGCTTCAACTTGCACGTCTTGGACGGCACACCTTGCTTCGAGGTACAGTTTGACGGTATGACCGTCATCCCCACATCCCCGTTGGGCCTTAACATCGATAATATTCCTTTGGGTAGTGGCGTGACGCTGACAGGCATCACAGAGACAGAAGCCCATCACCGTACCTATCTATTAAAGGATGCCGCCGGGCGACCTTACGGAATAGAGGTGCGCGAGTTCGACGACGGCGTGGCCTTTCGCTATTGTTATCCTACACGCCATGCCGTGTGTGTCTATGGCGAACAGACCGCTTTTACTTTCCCCGGAGGCACTCGCGTGTGGTATGCCAGTGGTCCTTTCCAATATGGTTGGTTGCAGGCTTACCAGGATCGTGGCATCGAGAACATCAACGGGGAGCTCTTAGCCCCGCCTGCTACCTTCCTGCTCAAGGGTGGTGTCTATGCCGCCCTCACCGAGGCAAATCTGCGGAACTACCATGGTGCCGTGATGTTCGGTTGCCAAGGCAACCGGGTACAGTTTGGCTACGTGGAGAACAAGGGACATATGGTATCAGGCACTATCACTGGTCTGCCTGAGTCGAGATACTACCACTCAGAGGTGCGTGACGTGCCCTTCGTGGTCTCGCCTCGCAAGGGAAACAGTGAAGTGGTGACGCCTTGGCGCGTGCTAATGCTGGCACACGATCTGGATGGGCTGGTCAACAACCACCTGATCGCGTCAGTCTCTGACCGACCTGATCCCACGCTTTTTCCCCAGGGCAACAAGACTGAGTGGATCAAGCCGGGGCGGGCTTCCTTCACCTGGCTGGTGGAAGACAAGGACAGGCTCTCGATCCCTGTGATCAAGAGGTACGTTGACGGTGCCTCGCAACTGGGTCTTGAATATGTGCTGATAGATGATGGCTGGGAGGACTGGCCTAACACGCAGGACAAGGGCTATGGCAAGGATAAGTGGGAGATGCTGAGGAACGTGGTAGATTATGCCACGCCCAAGCATGTAGGTATTTGGGTATGGCGATCATCGTGCATTCGCCCCGGCAATGTCACCGACCGTGGGCTCATCGATCCCGTAGAGCGTGAGGACTTCATGAGCCATTGTGAGAAGGCTGGCGTGAAAGGCTTGAAGATTGACTTCTTCCATACGGAGAACCTCTTTACCGTGAACCTCATGGAGGACATCCTAAAGGATGCAGCCCGCCATCATCTGATGGTTATCTTCCATGGCGTCAACAAACCCACCGGTGACAACTACACCTATCCCAACCTGTTGGCAAAGGAGGCAGTAAGAGGCTTGGAGTGTGTGGGTGGCGAGAATTCCTGGGCTCCGGGACCGTCGTGGCCTTACCACAACACTGTGCTACCCTTTACCCGTTGGCTGGCTGGTCCAGCCGACTATACACCACTTAACTTCCGAGGCTCCTGCTCGCCTCAGGTAACCTTCGGCATGCAGATAGCTTCCATCTATCTCTTTACTTCACCCATGCTCATCCTATCTGCCGACATGGACGACATGCTCAACTGTCCTGCCCGTAAGTTTATCGAGGACGTTCCGGTCATGTGGGATGAGACCCGCGCGCTGGGCATCAGCAAGATAGGCAAGGTGGCTGCTATAGCGCGCCGCAAAGGCACCGTGTGGTATCTGGCCGTTATCAATGGAGATGCGCCAATGGAGTTCAAGAGCAAATTGCCTTTCCTGAGCCCAGGCAAATACACCATGCAAATGGCCACGGACGATATAGGGCAGCGCAGGCGAATCGTGATTAAAAAGGGCAAGGTGACACGTAACACCATGCTGAGAGAACCGTTGCAGGCGGGAGGAGGATTTGTGGTAAAATTCGAACAACGTTAAAAGAAAAGTTATGAAGAATATTCGATTATTACTTATTGTCTTAATGGCTTTGTCTATGGCGCCAGTGACAGTTGCCAAACCGAAGGCAAAGCATGTGGTCCTGATTTGTTTTGATGGATGGACGACCAAAAGCCTATCTGAAACAAATAAGATCCCTAACATCCAAAACTTGATGGATCGTGGATGCTATACGTTGCACAAACGTTCCGTCCTCCCATCTTCCTCAGCCGTCAACTGGGCTACCATGCTCATGGGGGCTTGTCCGGCGATGCACGGATATTTACAATGGGATTCCCAGAAGCCGGAGATCCCGTCTGTAGTGACGAATCAGCATGGTATTTTCCCTACCATCTTCTCTGTCCTGAAGGAGCAGCAGCCGCAGGCTGTCACGGGGTGTTTCTATGATTGGATCGGTATTAAGTATGTGATTGACACCTTGGCGGTCGACCGGCAAAGCTATGATCCGGACGGGGAGCCCGTTCCCGAACCCAATTGTCAAAAGGCTGCCCAGTTTATTAAGGATAGCAAGCCCATGCTGGCGATGGTGTATTTTGGAAGCCTTGACTATTATGGCCATTCAAAGGGATATGATGGTGCCGAATACATCCAGGGACTGGAGAGATTAGACAAGTGCGTAGGTACATTGGTACAGGCAGTGAAAGATGCAGGCATCTTTGACGACACCATCTTTATGATATCAGCCGACCATGGTGGCATTAACAAAGGACATGGTGGAAAGACGAAGGAGGAAATGCTTACTCCTTTTGTGATCTGTGGGAAGAATGTAAGAGATGGCGGTGAGTTCAAAGATGTCATGATGCAATTTGATGTCGCCCCAACAATAGCATACGCTTAGGCCTGCAAACGCCTGATATTTGGATAGGCAAGCCGATGAAGCATACGTTTAAATGACTTTAGGTTCCAGATACCCTTGGCTCTGCTTAGTAGAGTCAAGGATATCATACCTTCTGAGATGTTTGCATGCACCTATGGCAAAGTTCCTTTTTAATGTGGTGCTTTGCCTTCTCTTGATGAGTTGCTCCAATATGCCCTATCTGTTGAGCCTCAAATCCGCAACTAAGCCCTTCAACGTCCTTCTTGCGTGTACATGTC
>ERZ779941.949-NODE-949-length-10299-cov-1.676298_pt1 | contig 10299 bp, 16 predicted proteins | sample MGYA00511952_ERZ779941 | MGnify/ENA primary metagenome ERZ779941 (study PRJEB29588, sample SAMEA2142846) | human gut metagenome | biome: human gut; feature: human-associated habitat; material: faeces | place: Denmark | collected 2008/2010 ...
GCATTGCCGTGGCGGATAAGAAGATGTACGCCCTGCGGGATGTGACCGCCACGGTCAGCTGCATCCCGCTGATCGCCTCTTCCATCATGTCCAAGAAGCTGGCCTCCGGCTCTGATGCCATCCTGCTGGATGTGACCACCGGCACCGGAGCTTTTATGAAAACGGTAGACCAGAGCATTGAGCTGGCTAAGCTGATGGTATCCATTGGCACCCATCACGGCCGCCGGGTGGCTGCCATGATCACCGATATGGACACCCCGCTGGGCCACAACATCGGCAACAGCCTGGAAGTGATGGAGAGCATGGACGTGCTCAAGGGCAAGGGCCCTGCCGACCTGACCGAGGTCTGCCTGCAGCTGGCGGCGAATCATGGGCTGGAAAGCGTGGCCTTCTGCTGCATCTCCACCGGGGAGTTCCACTTCCCCAACGAGCTGGCGGCAGAGATCGCCGTGCACACCATCAAAGAATTTCTGGTGCAGGACACCAGCGTGAGAAAGGTGATCTTCAATGTTTTCAAAGATCTGGACTACGAAATCTACCGGCGTCTTCTCGGCGCAGGCTGAGCAGCTGAGGCAGCTGCTGGCAGACGCCGACGCCGTGGTGCTCGGGGCCGGAGCCGGGCTTTCCACCTCCGCAGGCTTCGTCTACGACGGGGCGCGTTTCCGGCAGTATTTTGCAGATTTTGCCGCGAAATACGGCTTTGCCGATATGTACTCCGGTGGGTTTTACCCCTATGCCACGCTGGAGGAGCACTGGGCCTACTGGAGCCGGTACATTTATATCAATCGCTATCAGAACGCACCGAAGCCGGTCTACAACGATTTGTTCCGCCTGGTGAAGGACAAGGACTATTTCGTACTCACCACCAATGTGGACCACTGTTTCCAGAAAGCGGGCTTCGACAAAAAGCGGCTGTTTTATACACAGGGCGACTACGGGCTGTTCCAGTGCGCAGAGCCCTGCTGCCCGGAGACCTTCGACAACGAAGCACTGGTGCGCCGGATGGTAGAAGCACAGGGGTACGCCATCGCACCGGACGGCAGCCTGACTGTGCCGCAGGGTGCGGCCAACTTTATACCAATCTCCGTTTTTTATAGCTTTTATAAGTGTATTGTCTAAATTCTCAATTTTAGACAAATCAAAATTTGGAGTTGCTCCAGCCGCACTTCCACTTCCACTACTATCTTTTTGTATATTGTGTATTTCATCAAAATCTGCTACATGATTTGATTTACTTGCTTTTGCAGCCTTTCCAGCACTTTTTGCCATACTATTGTATGATTTTGCACTTGCATTAGCAAAAATATTTACTCCTGTTAAAGCATACGCAATGCTTTGTATCGCCTTCATTAATTGATATACTAAGTTAGTTACAAATTGAATTGCTGGTGCTAATGCAGATCCCATCGCATATTTCATGTAATCTATATTTGCACTTAATTGTTTAGCTCCAGCATTCTGACTGCTTAACCATGTATTAGCGCAACTACTTAATGTGCTATAAATTCCTTGCATAGAAAATAGAGCTCCAGCATATTTCAAAATATGTCCTAAACCATTTTTTACTCCTGTCCCCATGCCTCGTATTGTGTTTTTCACATTTACAGCTATGCCTTGTACATTATTCATTTGTGGTGTTATTTTTCTTAAAGAGCTAAAAATAGTAGAGAATATGTTTCCTTTACTATTTGTATTACTTTCTAATTTTTGTTTTTGATTGTTCAATTTTTCTAGTTGTGCTTCTGTTTGTATTATATCTTTTGTATTTAAATGTATTTTTCCTTCCTTAGCTTTTTGTAATTTTTCTTCAATTTCACTAATTTTATATTTTACCAAATCTAATTGCTTAGTATTTGGATTTATACTCACATTTTGAAACATACCGTTAACTTGTTGTACTTGTGGTTTTATTTGTTCTATCTTAGATTTTAATGTATCCCAAAAACTAAAACTTTTCTGACTAGGTTGTGCATCTGCTTGCATATTTGAATGTGTATTAATTTGTGGCATACTCAAATTTTTATTTAATTGTTGATTTGTTTTTTCAATATTAGTCGGTAGTCCTTGTGCCTCTTTATTAAGGCTAATCAGCTTTTTTAATATACTGTCATATTGTTCTCCTTTAGGTGTATTACTTAATTCGTCGCTGAGTATTTCCATATTTTTATGTAATTCTTGTTGTCTCGCGTTTAAGTTGTTTAGTTTATTAGATGTGCTATCTAATCCTGTTGTAGTAAAACTTACTTCATTTGGATCGTACTTATTTATAAAATCTTGAATTGATTTAGTATCATATTTTATATGTCCTACTTTAGAAACTTCTTTATTAACATTCTGAGTTTCAGTTTTTAATTCTTGCATTTTTTGTTTGTATCTTTGCAAGTCATATGCATTTCCAAATTGATCTGGACTTCCTTTTAATTTTTGTACTTCTTTAGATACTCCAGCTATTTCTTGCTTTATTCCTTGCATTTTTATACCACTAACATCATTTGGATCAAATGTCTTTTTTATTTTGTTCTTTACTTTATTTAATTCTTTATCAATTCCACTAGCTTTTACTTTCTTAGCTAATCCATTAAATTTTACCTTCTCGGTTTCTGCTTGTATTGTTGATAGTTCTTTTTTTATTTTTGGAGAGATTTTTTTAAACTCCCTTAGAGCTTCTTCAACCTTTGCTGTTACTATTATTTCTATTTCTTCTACAGTCATATTTTCCCTCCTTTCCTAAAAAATAAAACGTCAGAATAAATTTTCTGACGCTTTGTTTTATTTAACTTTTTATAAACTTAATAATTCCTTAAATTTTGGAATTGCTTCATCATAATATCTAAATGTTTCTACTTCTTTGTTCGAATATCTTGACTTATCATAAAACATTTTTCCGTATTGTTTGGTTTTAAGATTATTTCTATTAGCTAATATTCCTATTTTATTTGCTGTTACACCCAATATATTAGCTATATCTGTTGCTGAATATGTTTTCTTGTTAACCACTGGTAATGGTAATAATGGCTTTCCAGCTATAATTGTACTTGCATAAGAACAACATACTTGTTTATACTCTTTTATATCTGTCTTGTCTGCCAGTTTCATCAATATACTTGCCATTCTTGCTCTAGAATTATTTAATTTTGCTTCTGCTGTTAATTTTTGATATTCTGATGTTTTAATTAATTTATTTTCACCTTTTCTCAAAGACTTAAGTAATTTTCTTATAAATGCTCTAAACTCTTTCGCTTTTTTTGTTTTTGCTAACATCGTTACTTCATATATTCCATCTTCTGTAAATACTCTTGTTTCTTGTTCTCCTGAAGGAGTCCTCAATTTGATGACACCTGAAAAATCCTTTTCTTTTAAGTATTCAAATCTATTTACTAAATTACTTATAGATTTTCTAGGATTGTTGTAACCTAAACATTCTCCTAATTGTGTACTTGTCATAAACATTTCTTTTTCATTTGAGTAGATATCACATTCTACTTCTCCAAATTTACTTGATTTTACTAATTCTAATTTATTATTCATATCAATTACCTCTTTCTTTTATTAAATTATCCCCTTTTAATTTTCAGAAAAAGCTTTTTACATTTGATTCTCATTAAATAATAATTTCTGTTTTGATTCTAATTGTTTTATGAATTTTTCTAATCTTTCAGTATTATTTCTGTTATCCCAAATTATTTTACATAGCTTAACAACTTTTTTATCAAATAAATTTACTTTTGATGCACTTTCAAGCTCATATTCTGTAAAATATTTATTGTTTTCATCTTTGCCATAAATATAATTCATTGCCTTTATTTCAATTGGTTCGAAAAATTTTATCAATTTATTAGCTCTATCTTTATCTGCTATTACTCCACTAACAAATTCATCATCCACTTTTATTTTTTCACTTTTATAATAATTTTGGATTCTATCTTTTAATTCCATATGTTTACACCTCCATAAACTTTCTAAATATTTTTTTGTAAATATTAAACTTAAATACTCTATAGCTTATTAGTTGTATAAACATTAATCCGATAAATCCTATAATTGTATATAATGCTAATAATGTAATTATAAATAATCCTGTTATTATACTTTCTATTAATCCCATAAAAAATAAGCCTCCTTCAAATTTTGTACTTGAATTAGACTCATATCCATGTTATAATATTCTATGGATAGAGTTTAACTCTTTCTTGATAGATATAATTTGTGTGTTCGCCAAAACTTAGCAAATTATATCTATTTCTATTTGTAATTTAATTTATCTTTTAAATATTCTTGCATCTGCATACAATTACGATCTATTACTTGTCCAAAATATCTTAAGTAATATTTTATCTTCTTCTCTGCTTCAGTATCATTTTTATATGTTTTATCTACTGTTTGTATTATACTTCCATCTGTATCTTTATGAATTATTTTTAAATGAACTGATTCATCTTCATTATATTTTATCTGAACATTTACATTATCTACCTCAAATTGGGAATCCGAAGCATTCCAGAAAAAATCAACTGCATAATCAACTAAAATATTTTTTGCTAACCAATCCTTATTGTCTTCTAGTAAATTTTGAATTGCAACATTAGCAAGGTCGTTTTGTGTTCTTTCCAAAATCTCACATAATGTTTCAAAATCTTCATTTAAATCGTAATCCAATCTAAATGTTTTCTGTACAATACCCTTTTTCTTTAACATTTTTTTCACCTCTTTTCGTTTGAATGCATTCATTTTTGCTAGCAGTTATTTTATATATCATTTTTGTTTCAAAGTCAAGAGGTATTTTAAATTTTTTTAAAATATTTTTGCAAATAAAAAACACTTACTAATTTGTAAGTGTTTTCTACTGGATTTTTCCATTATTCTTTAGCCATTGATGATATGCATAAAGTAAATTTACGTTTACATTTATTAACTCTTTTTCAAGTGAATCTACTGATTCGCAAATTTTCTCTGTTGTTGAAATATCAAATGTCATTTTTCCTTTTTTTGTTTCTACTAATTCATCAAATTCTTTATTCATATATGATTTTAAGAATATTTGAAAGTCTTTGTCCATTTTATTTTCATCTCCTTTATACTGTAATTCTAAATATTTTTTATTATTATTTGTTTATCTCGATGTATTTTGCATCGATTTTTGGTAATGTAACTTTAGAGCCCATAATAGATGTGTACGAATAATCTCCTTCGGCAATTCCCCATATAGTAACTATATCATCTTCTAAAATCTTGTCTTCTCCTGCTTTTGGAACATATGTTACATATATTGTATCTGTATAATATCCATATTCTTCTTTTGTTATATTTACTCTCAATTCAATTTTGTTATTATATTCTGTTACTTGTATAACTTCTCCAGTTACTTTTACCTTTGTTCCTTTAACATTGTCTGGATTACGTGCTAATTCTTCATAACTTTTTTCTATACATTCATCTTTGTATTCAGTTTCATCTACTACAATTTCATTTTGAGTATTGTTTTGTAATATACTTGTATTATTACTTGGATTAATAATAAAGAAAAAGCTAAAAAACATTGCAAGTATTCCTAATACTAATCCTGCAATTCCTTTATGTTTTGTTATATAACCACAAAATCCAAATATTGCAGCTAGTGCTCCTAAAATCATACCTACATATGGTATCCAGCATGTTACAATTCCCAATATTCCCAATACTAGTGCTGTTGTTGCCATAACTTTTACCTCCTAAAAAAAATAATAAGTACATTATATCATTTTTTCTTTTTGTTTGTGTCGAATTTTGTCGTTTTTTTATTTTTTTTCAAAAAAATTTCTAAACACTTTGGTTAATGGCACAATTTTAGGCTTTCTATTTAATGGATGTGCTTGTATTATTTTATTTGTTACTGCTTCATTTAAAATTATACTTTGTTTATAATTTTCGTTTTCTTTTATAGTATTACTTGCACAATACAAAGTTACTCTTTTAAAATCGCAATTCCAAAACTCCCTTGGTTGCATCCCATAATAATAACAAAGTGGTTCATATGCATATACTAACTGCTCTATAGTTTGGCTAGTTTGAATATTGGCAATTATATCGTCTAGCCTCGTGAAAACTTGAACTCTTCCTCTGCAATATTGGCTACAGCTTTCTCTGCTGATTTTTTTATTATCTCGTTCATATCTATTGTTATATCGCTGTTTATTTTTTCCATCAATTCTTCTTTTGTCATTTTTTTGTTGAAAAAACCCATTTTATTTATATCCTCAGCAATTTCTTTAAATATATCATTGTATGTTTTATTTTTTTCTTCCATATATACATCTATAAAATCATAAACTTCTTCGAAAATTTGGAATGCAGATATCCCTGTATCTGCATCTTCTGCAAATATAAAAATTATCTTTGACAAAGACTCAAGATTTTTTTCTGTTAAAGCTTTAAAATATACCTCTTCAAAACTTTTTCCATCTAAAAGGTTTGTTATTTTTACAATCTTACTTGTTCTATATACTAAACTTATTTTTTTATTTTTTGTTATCATTTCCATTATTTTTCTCTCCTTTGCAAAAGAGAGAGGCACACTTATGCCTCCTCTATATTTTTTCTGTTGTGCTAGTAATTTTACTCGTTCTACTCCTAGCACTTACTGTAGAACTATTCTGTGGGAAACCCTTCATTTTCTTCTACGGCAGATGTTTTATACAATGACATCTTATCTTTTATAAATTCTTCTGGTGTTATTGTATCTAATGTAATTCTTATTTTTCCAGTAAAATATCTTACAAGTGGTTTTCCTTTAGTTTGTGCTGTTGACTCTGGTAATTCAAAGAACCAGAAATATTCTTTGTCTTTATCTAATTCTCTTAATCTTTTATGTTGTGTATGTGTATATAATATCGGTATTTCTATTGTTTCTGCCTTTCTTATTCCTGGCTGTGCTAATTCATAGTCTAGATCCAATACAGTTGCTGTTATTGCATCCGGTGCTTGCTCCAATTGTGGAATTTCTGAAGTAAAACTTACTTGTGTTCTTTCTCCAATTTTGGTTTCTGAGTACCAAACTTTTGTCAAAGTTGATACATCTGGTATTTCTCCTGCCATAATTAATCATCCTTTCTATTTTATAAATTCAAATGCGTTCGTTATTCCATTATAACGAACCTCATATGTTACCGTTAATCCATATTTTTTTGATGTGTTATCAAAAATTAACGGACTTGTATTTGTTCTGGTTAAATTGTATTCTTGTAATTTATTATCAATTTCTTTTGCCATATCCATACATGATCTTTGTTTTGCATTCCAGCATGTAACTGAAAATTGAAACATTGACAATATAGGAAATGCATTATGTGTTTTTAATATGCTTTTTAAGGGATTGTGCAATTCGATACATGGAAATACACTTTCCGTTGTTGGGTACTGTAATGTTTGCTCATATTCCAAGCTTTCTAGCTTTTCAAACATTAAATCAGAAAACTCCTTTTCACTTAAATCTTTCACTTGCACGCCTCCTTTATAATTTCATTTATTTTTTTCTTTATTATTTCTTTGTTTTCTGCTCTGGTTTTAAATTCTGCATCTGTTAAAAAATGATTTGCTTTCATACCTGTTGCTACATAGAACTGTGTATTATTTATTGTTGTTATTGGGAAATTTAGTTTCCTACCGACTTTATGTACTGGAATATACCATTCTGTATAACCTGTTTCTATAAAATGTTTTGTGTTTCCAATATGCTCTTGCTCTGCGTATTGTCCTGTTCCAAAATATTCAAACCATAAATAGGATTGTCCGTTTTCTCCCAAAAATTTTGAAGGATCTGCATATACTCGACCTTTTATTTCTCTTGTTTGCATATTAACTAATTCAATTAGTATTCCTTCACTTTTATGTCCTCGTTCAAGCCTTATTGCATATCCTTGTATATTTTTTAATACATCTTCTATTGCTTGTCCTATTTTGTTTTGCAAGCCACTTTGCATTTTTTCGATTTTTTTAAAATTATGCTTAATTTTTATTTTACAACTAATTCCCATTGTTTTTCTCCAATTTATACAAGGTATTTTTTCCTACTTTAGGATTATCTGTTACTATGTAATCTGGTATTATTTGTTCTATTTTAGATATATCTTTTAAGGATATTCCATCACCTTTTGCAATGTTATATTCCATATCTGTTCGTGCGTTTTCTATGCTGTAGTCTACTTCTCCGTTTGTTTTTCTGTCTAATTCATTTAAGTCTTGTTGCAAATTTAACCAAGCTATTCCTTTATATTTCCATTTTTTTTCTTTCTCTCCGTGGTCATTTATTGTTGTATGTTCAGATATCCATACTTTTGTTAAATCTTTCGTTAACATTATTGTAACCTCCTTAAGTTATTTGATATTATATCTTTCTTTAACTTGTCAATAATGCTATTAAATGTACTAGACATTCCACCTTCACCTCGACTGGCTAACCCCTCTGCGCCTCTTGCAATATATGTTGCTTTTACCGCTTCTTTTACTAATGGATATAATCTTGTGTCTTCTTTTTTTAACCCAGAGATATTTGAGGCAATAGAATTTATTTCCTCGTATATTTCTTCAATTATTTCCTTGTCTGTATCTTTATAGTTAGGACCTAGGTCACTTGTTATCTTTTCAATATTAGTTCGCATTCTATTACCTCCAAACTTTTAAATAACTTTTATTCTATCCTTTTGAAATTATTCTTGCTATAGCAATTTCTTTATGGTTATATGAACTTCCATCAGAACCTTCTACTAAATCCCAGTTTGCTCCATCTGCTAATTCTTCATCTGTTGGAGAATCTGTCGCTTTATTTTTCATTAAGTAACTAACACCGTGAGGAGCTATTACCTTTCTTTGTCTTTCATACAAGTAATCTCTATCATTGTCAGCATCTCTATCCATTTCATGAGGTACTTTTGCTCCTAAATCTTCATAATCAAAGGCTCCTTTACCGAAAACATAAGTAACATATTTAGAATCTCCATATCCTGTAATTTCATAGTAGTTTGCAATATCTCCTACTACAGGGTTTTCTACTAGAGTGTATTTTATATTAGCTCCTGAACCACTCTTTGTATAATATGTTTTTCCTTTTGTCAAAGATGTATCAGAAGTTTTTGCATATGTTGGTTCTCTTTCTTCTGTTATTTCATCGTATTCAATTAATAATTTTCCATTCCATGTATAAACATTTAATTCTCTTTCAATTCCATTTGGATCATTATATCTTAAGTTTGTTACTAATTTTTTACCTTCTAAATTTGTTACTATTACAGAATTTGCTACTGCTAATTTGAAGTTTCTTCTTCTGTCTCCACATGCTTTTTGTAACGCTGTATTTAATGTTGTTTCAGCTACTGATGACTCAGTTTCTCCTGATATATCATATGTGTGTTTTGAAGCAAAAATTTTACCTGCATCTGATTTCATAGAAAATAATGCTTTTGTTATAATTAATAATATATCTTCCCATGCACTATCCCAGTAATCGCCTAGTTGGTCTGCAACTTGACTCATAAAATCTTTTTTAGACGTTACATCATATGTAAAATCATCTTCATAAAATTTATCTTTTCTACCAATTACAACAACTCCTTGTTTATATGTTGATAATGTTTTTCCATCATCATATTTTGTTTTTCCATCATAATTTACTGGTTTACCTTTTAATCTTCCTACCATTGGAATTATTCCATATTCAGCGCCAGTTTGTGTTGTGAATAAGTCTCTTATTTTTTTATTTCCTTGTAATACTCCTGATTTTATTAATAAATTTAATCTTTCTTGTGGAATTGTATCGTAGTAAGCACCAAATGCTCGTTCGTTAAAATATTTCTTGTTAAATGTTCCTGTACTTGTATAATCTCCCATTTTTTATACCTTCTTTCTTTTAATTTTTATATTTTGATAATTTGCAAAGTTCTTCATAAGTCATTTGACTTTCTGGTTTAGAACCTTCAATTATGTCTCCTGTTTTTGGAGGTGGTTCCTTAGAATACTCATTTATTACTTTTTCTCTTTCGGTTTTTACAGCCTTTTCTAATGTCTCTAATTTACTTTTTATTGTTTCTGCTGTTTCATGTTCAAAGTTGAAAGTTATAAAATCCAATGGTATTCCTTTTGCCGTTGCTTGCTTAATAGTTTCAGATTTTAATTCATTTATTGAATTTTGTTTTTCTGCTTTCTCTGCCCTAGTTTTCCATTGTTCTAGTTCATAGTTTTTCTTTTCATCTGCATCCATCTTTGCAAGTTTTTCAGCTTCTTCTAATTTGTTTTTTTGTTCTTCTTCCCATTTTTTTCTTTCATTATCTA
>ERZ779941.953-NODE-953-length-10287-cov-2.229867_pt1 | contig 10287 bp, 9 predicted proteins | sample MGYA00511952_ERZ779941 | MGnify/ENA primary metagenome ERZ779941 (study PRJEB29588, sample SAMEA2142846) | human gut metagenome | biome: human gut; feature: human-associated habitat; material: faeces | place: Denmark | collected 2008/2010 ...
CAGGCGGCCATCGAGGATGCACTGTTCAGCAACGTGCAGTTCCGCTCGGCACAGATGACGAAATTCTATGCCGACATCAACGCCGCCTACCAGGCCAAGGAGACACAGACCAAGGCCGAACTGCAGCATTACCTGCTGTTGATCAGTGTACTGACGATCGTGCTGATCCTGCTTTTCGTCTATGTCTACAAACAGATGCAGCGTCTCTACCGGATCCAGCAGGAGCTTTCACAGGCCAATGCCCGGCTGACTCAGCTCAACGACGAGCTCAACGACAAGAATGCCCTGCTCTCCGACTCGAACCGCCTCAAGGAGCAGTACATCGCCCGTTTCTTCGACCTCTGCTCGCTCTACATCGACAAGATGGACGGCTACCGGAAGACCCTCTACAAGCTGGCCCAGAGCCGGCAGCTGGACGAACTCTTCAAGCGCCTGCGCTCGACCTCGATGATGGAGAGCGAACTCGACGAACTCTACGCAAACTTCGACGCCGTCTTCCTGAACCTCTATCCGACCTTCGTGGCGGAGTTCAACGCACTGCTGCTGCCCGACGAGCGCATCGAGCTCCGCCCGGGCGACCTGCTCAACAAAGAGCTGCGCATCTACGCGCTGCTGCGTCTGGGCATCTCCGACAGCGCAAAGATCGCTGCCTTCCTGCGCTGCTCGCTCAGCACGGTATATAACTACCGGACCAAAATGCGCAACAAGGCCGCCGGGGCGCGCGACGAGTTCGAAAAAAGGGTTATGCGAATCGGCGAATCGCAAGAAATATCCACTTGACGTATTTTATGCAATCTACATTTTTACATGAAATTATATAATTAAATAATTTTAAATCAATAGATTAGCTTAAATTCATTTCTACATTTTAAGTTCCAGTTTTCGAAATCGTTCCATATTCGGATTAAATTTGTAAAGGGCGATTCGCCAAAGGCTGACGGATGGCTCCAAAAGCAAACAATCGGAAACTACCTTAATAAAATGGACCCAATCAAAATCGGTCTGATCGGCTTCGGCCGGATGGGCGGATTCTACCTCGACGAGATGCTGAAGAGCGGAAAGTGGGAGATCGCCTACGTCTGCGACCTTTCGCCCGAATCGCGTGAACTCGCCCGCAGGCTCGTACCCGGCGCACAAATCGTATCCGACGAACAGCTCATCTTCGACGATCCCGAAGTGCAGGTAGTTCTGGTTTGCGGCGGCCTTAATCATTTTCGTTCGGGCGGCCTGCTTGTTGTATGCGTGGTTATTGCAATACCGCGACACATTGCCACCCGTCAGGGGCGCACCAAAGCACCCCATGACATAAAGGGTTTTGTAATTCTGCGCAACCGCTTTCAGTTTCGCAACAAATTCACTTGCTTTCATAACTGCCATTGTTTTTCGCTCCTTCGCTATTATTCTTCGTGTGCGCGTTCCAGCGTGTCAATTCGCTTGTGCGCCTGCTTTGCGGACGCTTCAACGGCGGTCAGGCGCGTTACAAACTCGGTGTTTGTTTTCCGCTGTTCCTTTTGTTCTGCCTTGATTTCGTCCGTATTCGCTTTGATATACCCTATTTCCGTAAGTACGGTTGCGTCGTTTTTCGCCTCGCTTTCCGTGTCGCTTTTCCGGTTGCGGGCAAAAGCCGCATACCCGAACACGATTGCGCAAACCGTACTAACTACGGAAAGAACGGTCAAGAACTGTTCCATGCTTCCACCACCTTTACACCTTTTCCCATTGCCACAAACCCGCCGTGTCGGGCGGGTAAACGCAATTCGGCATATCAGCCTTTGCCAGATATACCGCGCCTTTGTAGCTGTAATAAAGCCCCTCAACCACATTTACCACGATCCCCGCGGTTTCCGGATACGGGATCGGATCGTCAAGCGTCCCCGTGTGTTCCAGCTCGACAAGGCGGTAATACGCGAATGTGGTTTGCACGGGATACGCGGCGGCGTTTGGAGTGTGCGGCGCGACGATCTCATAATAAAGGCCGTCGTACCTGATAATTTCGCCTTTTGTCTTGTATTCGTGGTTGTCCTGATACTCCGGATAATCCACAATATCCGTTGACGCAAGGATCATTTCATCGGTGATCGCATTCGTTCCCGCGGCGCGGTCTGCGACAATCTGCGCTTTGAATGAAAGGGAAAGAAGGGCGGCGGTGCTTTCGCCCGCCGCCTTCACGGTTTCAACTTCCTTCTTCAATTCTGCGGTTTCGTTCGGCTTGTCCGGTCTGTATGTTACGCTCATTCAAAATTCCCCCCGATCGAAGATACCCAACACGCGGAAATAGCGTCGCCGCGCTCCACCGTTACACGAATATTCAGGCCAAATTTAACGGCGGTGTTGATTGTGTTCTCGAAGACATGTGCCACGCCTTGAATTACGGCGTTCGTGCAATCCTCCCACGCGGGGGAAGGATCAAACGGATTGTTCGTTGCCTCCACTTTGAAGGTTGCGCCCGCTGGAATTTCCCGCGTTACTTTCACATTTGCGCGCGTGGGCTGTTCCTCCGCTTCCAGCGGCGCGGCCAGTGTGATAACAAAACCGCTGATCTGCTTTGTGAAGGTCAGCGTGCGCACCGCTTTATTTCCCACGGTGTCCGTTGCGGTAATTGTGATCGTGTGCGCGCCATTGGAAAGGGCGGTGAAGTCATGCCCCGCAACATTCATCGTGTTTTCTTCTCCAAGCGTGGGCGTGTAGCTCCGCAAGGTGGTTTCGTTCACCTTTTCAACCACTGTCACCTTGTCATTGTCCGGATCGGTCACGGTGTACTTGTAAGAGAAGTCGCCGCTTTTCGTTCCAAGATCGGCGTTTTGTCCGGAAATGGCGGGCGGCTGATTGTGAACTACTGGAACCGCGGAAGAAGTCACATACGCACTTTCGTTCCCGTAGGTGTCCCGCGCCTTCACGCGGTATTTGATCGTGTTCCAGCTTGTCGAAACGGTTTCCGTAAAGGTGCGGGCGGCTGTTGCCGTTGCCTGTGTATAGCTCCCGTTGTTTACCGACCGTTCCAGAACATAGGTGATCGTGTCGCCGTCCGGATCGGTGGAAGCTCCCCATGTCACGGTTATGTTTTGCGTGCTGTAACAGCTTTCCGGCACGGAAATTCCGTCCGGTGTACTCGGCGCGGCGTTCCACTGGAATTCATAGTTTCCGCGGCTGTTTTTGTTATCAGATACCAAAATATCAGATTTCAAATTACAAAGCGGACGCACGCCCCAGAGGCCGTAGTACGCGTAGTAGTTGTTCAACGCGCCCGAAGCGTTGACATAGCGCACACTGTACGAGTAGCCGGAAAGCGGCGTGCGAAGCCACCAATACCACGCCTGCGAAGTTGTCGGATCGCTCGAATAGTTGCTTTTATCAATGGCCGCTTGCGTACAATAGGCAAGGCGGCTTGTGTTGTCGCTGAACAAGGCCAGCTTTGAACCCTCTGCAATCCCGTTTTCGTTTGCAAGTCCGACTTCCGTTGTGCTTGCAAGGAACATTTTTGCGGTAAATGTTTCATAGCTCCCGCCGTCTGTAACGGTGTTTTTGGCAACGGTAAGCGTGGTTGTCATAAGTGCCGCTACAAAATCGTCGTCAAGCATAGCAAGGAACCCCGCCCATGTGTCATAGGGGTTTACATTGTCCCATACATTTGCACTTGACGGCGGCGCGTCCTGCGCGTGCTTTGCGCTGTACCATTGCCCCGCCGCGGCGTTACTGTTCAGCCATTGAAGGATATTGGAATGAATATGCCTGTTGTTGCCGTAATTCCGACGATCCGAATTGCTATTGCTCAGTTCTTTTGCGTCGGAACAAAGCAACGCTATGATCTTGTCGGTAATCAGGGTAATAGCTCCGGACGGATAGCCCGCATGGTTTTTGTCTGCCATTTTGAAAACGACATAATCGCCCAAGAACGACCGATAAGCCGACTTTACAGGCACTTCAAAGGTTGTCCCAACGCCAAGCGTGCTTAATTGTTTCGCCATTCTTTGCCTTCCTCCTTTTCTTCGGAAACAGCAACGCCGCCACGGTTGCCCGCGGCGGCGTACTGCCCGAATAATTTGTTGTAATGCTGATCCATGTTCCGGATCAGGTGATAGCAATTCCCCTTCGACGCGTGGCCGCGCCAGCTTTTATAGGATTGCTCCACCTTTTCCGGCGTGATTTTTCCGGCTTCCAGCAACCCGCGCATTTTGGTTAAACGGCGGCGGGCGTTGTTCTTTGACTTCCGGCGTACTTTGCGGATCACCGCGCCGCTTTCGGTCAAATACGAATGGAAGCCCAAAAAATCAATTCCGTTTTTCAACGGATAAATATTTGTCTTCGCATTCAACGAAAGCCCTAATTCGTTTACATGTCTTTCAATCTCCTTCCAGCAATAGCGCAAATATTCTTTGTCTTCGTGGATCAAATAAAAATCGTCCATATATCGGCCATAAAATTTTATGCCTAACTTCTCTTTTATCATGTGATCCAGCGAAGAAAGATAGAGAAGGGCGAAAAGCTGTGAAGACTGGTTGCCGATCGGAATTCCTACATTGCCTTCGGTGCTGTCTATTATCATATCCAGCAACCAAAGACAATCAGGATCGGAAATATACTTGCGGATTAAGGATTTTAACGCGTCGTGCTTGATATTATAGAAATACTTTGATATATCGCATTTCAATACCCACCCGTCAACACCTCGTACACGGTAAAACCTCCGCATAAATCCTTCCAGCCGTTCAAGGCCGAAGTGCGTACCTTTTCCAACCTGTGAAGCGTAATTGTCTTTTATGAATGTGCTTTGCACCCTCGGTTCAAGGACATTATCACAAAGCGCATGTTGCACAACCTTGTCTTTGTAGCTGTTCGACATTACAACCCGTTCTTTCGGTTCGTAAACCTTGAATGTGTTGTATGGTGAAAGCCGGTATGTGTGGCTCTGTAACTGCACGCTTAACAGGTTCAGGGCTTCCAGCAAATTAACTTCAAACTTTGCCGCCGCTCCTTTCCACCTTTTGCCGCGGCGCGCCTTCCGGTACGCGCGGTATAGGTTTTCAAAATTATAGACTTTTTCAAAGTCGGTCATGTTAAAAAATCTCCTTGCCGTGTATAACCTCGGCCATACCCGCGGGCAATGCTCCGGTATCGGCAATCCTGTATTTGTCCCCGCCGTGGATAGCATGGGGACGGGAAACGCCTTCCTTTGATGGTGGTACATTGCTTTCGGCCTGTGGCCTACTCGATCGAGTGATCCACCGAAGCGGACGCACGCCCCTGTTGCCGTTGTACGCGTTGTTGTTGTTCAACGCGCCCGAAGTGTTGACATTGCGCACATTGTACGAGTTGCCGGAATTCGGCGGCGGGGCGGGCAGAAGGCGAAAAGAAAACCTACAAGGCGTTCCCCAAACGGTTTTATGCTCTCGCTTTGTCCCGCTTCTTCCACGCGGCGATCATGTACTTTACTTCAAGGGCAAGTTTCGACCAATATTCGCAACTCTTCATAGAAATAAAGCCCATTTCCTGCGAAAGCTCTATAAAAAATAGAAGCTCCTTGCAATAGGTCAACGCCTTTGCTTGTAGCCTCTTCCGTTGTCTGTGTTCGTCCGCTTGCCGCAAATCTAATTCGTTCGCTTCAAGCGTCATTTCGTAAATATCAACCGCTTTTTCCTGTATGCGGTTCACCAGCGTAAAACGGTATTTCTTCGGGTAACGCTCCGTGCTATTCGTGATCGTAAAGGTATGCTTTACAAGGTCTTTCGCCTTCACAATCACATTGAATTCGGACGGCTCTTTGCGCTCCCTCTCTTGTCCCTGCATAAATGCACCTTGCCTTCCTGATCCTCTGCAAAAGCGCGGTATCTTCCGCGCACCCCTCAAAATCAAAGCCCGCCGCCGTCAAAGTTATTGTTGCTTCGTGGCCTGTGGGCGTGATCCCGTGGATTGTCACCGCCTCGCCGCCGCACATGTCGCACGGCGGGCGAAGCTCCGTGAAGATATTTCCGATAATGCACGACAATTCCGCGCCCTTGCAGGCGCACCGCGTCAACATTCGATCCGTTGCAACGCCGCGTTCCAAACGCCCGTTGCGGTCACGCCGTCCAAATCGTCAAAGAGGATCAAGAACGGGTTTGTTGTAATGTCATTGAAAAGCACGGCTTCCAGCATTTCAATTCGCGCCGTGTTGTTCTGGATCAGGTTCAGCAAATGCCCCGCGGTGTCTTCGTCAAGGACATTTTGTAAGGTTGCGAACCATGCGTTGAAGTCGTTTTCCGCGTCGGCCTTAAAGTCGTTCATGTAGGCTTCAAGTGCGGCGTACTGCTGATCGCCCAAAAGCTCCAAACTCTCCATATAGGAAACAAGATCGTTGAATTCATCAACGCTCATTTCCTTATAGTCAGCAAACCACGCTTCAAGTTGCGCGTTGAATGCGTCGGTGTCTATCTGATCCACCACGCCCGCAACCACGCCGCACAAGGAACCATCAAGGCGGCGATCCGTTATGTTCGCCTGTGAAATGGCCGTAACGCCTGCGCCTACAAGCACATCGGCAAGACACAATTCGTATGCGTCTGCGTCCCTCTGCAAAGCAGGGGCGACGGGGGAAGTTGCAGGCGCGGAAGACTTCACCGCAACGGAAATTTTGCGTTCGGTCAAATCCCACCGTACAACAATTCGGTCAATGCGGTTCAACACGCCGTCCGCGGTTGCCAGCGTTACGGGCAAATCGCTTGTGTTGTAATAAAAATATCCGTTGATCCATGCTTTCCCCGTTTTCACGGCTCCGGCCATTCCTGAACCCGCTACCACTTGAAGACTTGTGGAAGGGACAGGGAACACGCCGTTTCCAATGAATGAAGCGAAGTATTCAGCCCATTCTTCCGCGCGGTACACGCGATCGCCGGAAACACTGTTGAAAAAACTTGATTTTTCCATATTTGCACCCCTTTACTTTGTAATCTGCCTGATCTGCGTAATCAGGGCGGGCAAACTCTCCCCGAAAGTAATGTCTATTTCCTCCATGTTCTGTTGATAGGTTTCCGCAACCTCCGTTATCCGGACATTGATTTTTATACCCCATCGTTTATTAACGCATGTCACGCGATCGCCTAAGTCGTAATCTTCCCTGTACTTCAAATTCGCGTGCGTGTTTATCGTGCTGGAAAAGCTCAATGTTTCGGCGTATTGTTCCAGCTCCGACGCGCCGCGCTCTTCAAGACAGGCTAAATATTCTTCATCGGTGCGCGTGATCTCTTCGTCGTTCTCGTTGGTGTACTTCTTCGTAATGTCCGTTGCGTTCACAAAGACTTCTTCACGGTCAAGGCCAGCCGCGCCGCCGCCAACTTCGGCCACAACGCGCGGTTCGGCTTCTTCGCCGCCCACATAAGCCGTTGATTTCAGGTTTTCAATGCTGTTTGTGTATTCCTGTTCCGTGATATTATCGAATTCCTGCGAAAAAATACACGGCGGGTTTTCGGTTTGGTCTGCGGTCAAATCGCGGCCTTTATACACACTGAAATAGTGCTTTCCGGTCTTCACATCGGTTCGCAACCGGAAGCCCAATTTTGCCGCCTTCGCCGCGGTTTCCACGGCAAGAAGGGCGTTTGTGAAGGCTTCGGAAGTATAGTCTATTTTCCCGCTTCCGGTGTCTTCGTCTGTGGGATCAATTAAGACATTCGGGATCGCGCGGGCGGCCACTTTCGGGGAAACGACCGTTTCGCGGATAATCCGGTATAAAATATCCTGCGTCCCGCTCGTTGCGGCGATCTGATCGCGTATAATGCGCTTCCCGATCCATTGCGTGATAAACTTTCCTTGCACTTCGATTTCTTCAAGCCCCTGCGAATTCTTGCTAATGTGAACATACCTGATTTCTGCCGCCTCGGTGTCCCCACGCTTCATTATCAGGTTGTTTTTTACCAGAAGGGAAACATGCTTGCTTGTGAATGGCACAAGCAACTTGAATTCGCCCGCCGACCAATACCGCCGCGTCCAGATTAACGAATTGATTTCGTCAATTACGCCGTGCAATATCATGTCGCGGTCATAAATATATAGCTCCATTCGTCACACCCCCAAATAAAGATCGTCGTGATAAATGGATACTTCCAGATTTTCAAGGTTTTCTTCCGCGGAATACCTGTAAAGGTTATCACCGACCGAAAGTTGAAAATATGTGCTGTCCACATCAAGATAACGGAACGCGTCAGAGGTCACGCCGTCGCGTTGCAAGGTTACTTCTTTTTCCCCGTATCCCGTGGATACGCTCAAAATGTCGCCAGCTTGAAGCGTGATATTCAGCTTTATAAACTCCTGTGTGTCCACATTCAAAAGGGAAGGATTTTTGACAACGCCAAGCGCGCGGAACTCTACGCGAATACCCGCTTGCACATCACCTTCGTTATAGACATTCACGATCAAGGAAGGCTGTCTATACCCGATTTCCCAACCTTCCACAAGGGGGATTTCAACGGGAAATTCAAGGCCGCCGATCCATGTCGCTATATCGTCCCGCGTCTTTGCCTCTTTTCTCCAAAACGGATTAAGGCAAAGAAGCTGTATTGTGAAGTCCTGAAAAATAGCCTTCCGCGTGAAGGCGGGCGCGTTGTCGATCTTGCAATCAATCACGCGCCGGAAGTCGCCGTATTCGTATGTCAGCGTCGCGGAATACTGCGGGTTCAACACGCGGTTCATTTGCCTTCGGTAATCCCGCATTCTGTCCTTGTCCCGCTCCCTGATACTTCCGACAATCTCAATTTCGCGGGATTGAATGCGGTTGCCTAAATAGGTGTCGCCGTCCTGTCCCATGCTGTTAATGCTGTAAATCTCGTTGCGCACATCGGAAAGGCCGCTAACCTCGTTTGTGTGAAAAATAGAAGCGTGGGAAAAGGTGATACTTTCCCCACGCTCATTCGTATAAATCAGCTTTTCGATTTTCTTTGCCATCAGCCCATAACCTCCCGTGCAATCAAGCGGAATTGCTTTGCCGCCTCGCGCTGTTGTTGTGCATAGCTCGTTTCGTTCGCATAGATATTTTGAACCACTTGCACGCCGCGGGCGGCGTTGTCGTTCCTGCTGATCCTTCCGGACGGTCTTTGCGGCTCCGGAACGGTTGAAGCCGTCGCCCTGCGGATTGTCTTTTCAACATTCTGCATTTCACGGGCGAAGCCTTCGCCTAAACCTTCGGCCATGTATGCGCCGATCCCTGCAAATACCTTCGACGGGGAAGCAATCTGCATTTCCGCTTCTACGGCGGCGACAATTTCGCGCATCATAGAACGCACTTTGCTTTCCAGCCACCCCGACATATTTTGAAAGCCCTGCCAGATACCGCGCACCATTTCTTCACCCGCCGCCGTGAACTGCGATACAAACCCGTTGATCGTTGTCAAAATCGACTGTATGATCTGCGGGATTTTCGCCGTAATCTGCGGCGTGCCTTGCACCATGCCGGACGCTATGGCCTTGTCAATATCAACGCCCGCCGCCGTGAACTTCGGTTGTTGTGCGGTGAAGGCGGTAATAATCGACTGGACGATCTGCGGGATAATGTTCGTAATATTCGTCGTTCCCGTTGTCATGCCGGAAGCAATATACTTCGTCATGTCAACGCCGATCTGATTAAGGCGCGCCGCTTGCGCTGTAAGCCCCGTTGTTACTCGCTCGACAATGGCCGATACCGCGCCGTCCAGCGCGCCGATATTCGCTATAATGCCATCGTTTACGGCTTGCACGGCCTCCTGTGCGGTAATCGCGCCCGCGCTTCCCATTGCGCCCTGCATGTCCGCGGAAACGGTATCCATGCCGCCGCCGAAGCCCTCGCCAACGCCTGCGGCCATGTTGCCGCCAATGTCAGCAAAAACCGTTGAAGGGGAATGAATGCCAAGAAAATTCTTGATACCGTCCACAATGCCGCCAAAGAAGCCCGTTACCTGATCCCACAACCAGCCCGCGGCGTTCTGGATACCCTGCCAAATGCCGGAAACAATATTGCCGCCGATCTCCACGATCTGATATGCAAGGCTTCCGAACGCCTGCACGATACCCGTTACAATCTGCGGAACCGCCTTCACGATTTCGGCAATAATTGTCGGAAGGTTCTGGATCAGGGAAACGAATAGTTGAACGCCCGCTTGAATAATCTGCGGGATATTGGAAACAACGGCGTTCACCAACGCGCCCACAATCTGCGGGATCGCGGGTACAATGGTTTGAATGATCTGCGGCAACGCCTGAATAAGCGCAACCAGCAAATCAATTCCGGCTTGAACGATCTGCGGAATGCTAACCTTTTAGGAGGCAGGAGATGACCTTTCGCAAGGC
>ERZ779941.958-NODE-958-length-10230-cov-2.310467_pt1 | contig 10230 bp, 9 predicted proteins | sample MGYA00511952_ERZ779941 | MGnify/ENA primary metagenome ERZ779941 (study PRJEB29588, sample SAMEA2142846) | human gut metagenome | biome: human gut; feature: human-associated habitat; material: faeces | place: Denmark | collected 2008/2010 ...
CGACAGCCGTGCGAAGGCCGACTGGCTGGTGGGCATGAACGCGAGCCGCGCCCTGGCGACAGCCTCCGGATCGGCGAACAACTCCATAGGCCGTGTGCAGACTCCCACGCTCGCCATGATATGCGCACGCTTCAAGGAAAACCGGAACTTCGTCTCCACTCCATACTGGCAGCTGCATATCGCGCTGAAAAAAGACGACGTGCACCGGCAGTTCTTCCACCCGGAGGACTTCAGGGACAAGAATGGGGCGGAGGCCGCGTACAGGCGCATTACTTCCGACTCTGTGGTGACCATAAATAAGGTAGAACGAAAGACGGTATTTCAGCAGGCTCCGCTTCTGTATGACCTTACCGCACTACAGAAGGACTGCAACATCCACCACGACCTTTCGGCGGACAAGACCCTTTCCATCGCCCAGTCCCTGTACGAAAAGAAACTGGTCTCCTACCCGAGAACGGGCAGCCGTTATATCCCGGAGGATGTCATGGCACATGTCCCGGCCTTGCTGGAAAAGGTCATCACCATGCCCTGGTTCAGGGAATACGGACGGACTTTCGACCTTTCCGGCCTGAACACCCGGAGCGTGGACGCCACGAAAGTGACCGACCACCATGCACTGATCGTCACGGGCGTCGTTCCCGAAGGGCTGTCCGAGGCGGAAGCGGTTGTTTATGAGATGATAGCCGGAAGGATGCTGGAAGCCTTCTCTCCACGCTGCGAGAAAGAGTCACTGAAGATGGAGTGCGTGTGCGAGGGTATGGATTTCCGCTCACAATCCGCCGTCATCGTCAATCCCGGCTGGCGTGCCGTGTTCTCCCGGAAGGAAGACCGTGAAAAGGACGAGCCGGAAGGTAACGGGGGAACGGCGGTGTTTGCCGAAGGCGAGGAAATCCCGGTCATGGGATACGGGCTGGCACAGAAAAAGACCCTGCCCAGACCCCTTTACACGGAAGCGACCTTGCTCACCGCCATGGAGAACTGCGGTAAGGAAATCGCTGACGGACAGGCACGGGAAGCGGTGAAGGAGCTGGGCATCGGCACGCCCGCTACCCGTGCCGCCATCATCACGACCCTTTTCAAGCGTGACTATATCGAGCGTTCCGGCAAGAGCATCCGCCCGACGGAAAAGGGGCTTTACCTCTACGAGTCGGTCAAGGGCATGATGGTGGCCGATGCCGAACTGACCGGTACATGGGAGAAGGCACTGGCACAGATAGAGGGGCACACCCTCGATCCGGAAAGCTTCATGCTCTCCATCCGGGAATACACCGGGAAAGTGACCGGTGAGATACTGCGTCTCAAATTCCCCGAACCGTCGTCACGCGCCTTTACCTGCCCCAAGTGCAAGACCGGCAATGTGATAGTGAAGGCAAAAGTCGCCAAGTGCGACCATGAGGGGTGCGGACTGCTGGTGTTCCGCCGTTTCCTGAACAAGGAGCTGACCGACCAGCATCTGGAACAGCTTTTCTCTTCCGGCTCCACCAGGCTGATCAAGGGGGTCAAGGGCAAGAAAGGGGCCTCTTTCGACGCCGCGGTAGCCTTTGACGCGGACTTCAACCTGAAACTCTCGTTCCCCAAGCCCAAGGGAGGGAAGGGGAAATAATGCACTGCCATTCCAATTCAAGGGCAAAGGTAGCGGAACCGCCCGTTTCCACCCGCAAGGTCGGGCCTTGCAGGTTTCGGGGAAAATCATCCTCACTCGCGTTCCGGTATTTTCCCCGAAAACCTTGCCGGTGGAGGCGGTCCGCTTTCCGGCCCCTGAAATTGGAAATGACATGTTTCACCCATTAACCATATACGGTCATGAAAACAAGGGAATGTATCGAAAAACTCAGGACAGCCAAATGGATAAGGATTATGGCATTGGCCATTGTCGCCTTCATCGTGTTCAGCTATCTCCACTCAAGAGGAATATCGCCCGTATGGGCGGCAGTCGCCATCGTGTGTTTCAAGGGATTCTTCAGGTTTTTATATAAAATAGCCTGCCTGCTGGTAGCGGCGGCTATACTTTTCTGCATTCTCAGCTATCTGGTTTTCTAAAGATACAGACATATGAAGCGGATATACCATACAGGTCCAAATATCACCTCGCGGAACAGGGCTGTCCTTTCGGGCGGCTCTTTTTGTTTCCCATGCCTTATGGAAATGAGAATGACGAGGACACGCATGGAAAAGACAGGGAAGCGCATACAGCCATTGACAGACCGTGAACTACAGGGCAAAGTTGGCAAACGCTTCTTTTCGGACGGCAAGGCCGGGCCCTTCGGGTTTCGCGGAAAAATCATCCTCGCTGCGCTCCGGTATTTTTCCCGAAAGCCTTGCCTTTCCGGAAGCGTTTACCGTAAAGCCCTTGTAGTTCAACGGGCTGCCAAAGCCCGGATATTCACAATTAAAATTATAAAGTCATGAACCAAGCAATCATCTCAAGACCGCCGATGGCACCGGTGCAGATGCCGATGCCCGCAACAAGAAGAAAAAGGACAGTGGAGCCGAATCCCGTAGTCAAGTTCCCGCCAAGAGGCACAGGACCGGTACACATCTCCACGCTGCTGAACCCCATCCTGGAAATATGCCACCATCCCGACAGGGACAGGCTGCTGGCGGAGTTCTTCAACCGATAAAAAATACGATTATTCACACTTTAAATTATTACAGTTATGTTTTTTACAGCAATCAACCAGATGATGACCGAGGGCGTGGACCTCACGATAGTCATCCGCAAAGCGAACGGACAAATGGCGGTATCCACACTGCCGAAGTCGAACGGGCTGAAGGACGAGGCCCAGAACCACATCGTGCCCCTGACGGTCAGCGGACTGCCGGAGGAACTGGACGCGGGATTCCTGCAAACCGTCGCCCGGCCGATACAGAAGGTGGCGGGACTGATCACCAACATGGCGCAGTTCGAGGCGCAGGCTGACAAGGCCGCTGCCGACAGCAAGGCGGCGAAGGAAGAAAAAGCCAAAGAGACGAAGGAGGAGAAGGAGAAACGCGAGAAGTACGAGAAGCATCTCAAGAAGGCGGAGGAACTGATTGCCGCCGGGAAGCACAGCGAGGCTGTCTCCGCACTCGGCCAGGCACGCCTCCATGCCAAGCCGCAAGACCTGAAGAAGATTGACAGCATGGTGGAGGAACAGAAGAAGGCGATGAACAAGGGCAGCCTGTTCGAGCTGATGGATGAACCGGCACCGCAACCGCAGCCACAGCCACAGCAGCAACCGCAACCTATGGCGGCAACGGCACAACAGCCACAGCCACGACCAATGGCAGTTCCCATGCAGCAACCGCCCTATCCGCCGCAGCCCCAGGCTCCGAGACCGATAGCAGGACAACCGCAGCGGCCTATGACGGCACAACCGCTGCAACAGCCTTCGATGTGGCCACCGCAACAACCGCCGCAAAGACCGCTTCCGCCACAGCCGCAATATGCCGGACAACAGCCTACGGCTCCGCAGCCTCCATACGGGGCACAGTCTGACACGCACTGGCAGGAACAGGCATTCTCTCCCGAAGACTACCCTGCGCAATATCCCGCGGACGGAGAAATCAATTACAATCCCAAGGATTACGAGGAATATCCCGATTTTCCCCAATCCATGTTAGAACCCAAGTATTCACCTTATCAGACAGTTTAAGATTATGGCACTCGAAATCACAGGAATGACACGCTCGTTCACGTTCAAGAAAGGCAGCGGAATGATTACGCTCGACGATCCCAACCCGTCGGACAGCCCCGAAATGGTCATGAGTTACTACTCCAACTTCTACCCGGAGCTGACCACGGCGACGGTACACGGACCGGTCATCAAGAATGACAAGGCGGTGTACGAGTTCAAGACCACCATCGGGACAAAAGGATAGGAAACCATGAAGAAGGACAATAAAAAGAAGAAATCATGTGTACCATTGGACGAACATCAGTCGGCACTGCTCGCAAGGCTCATCATCGGCCAGACAGAACGGAATGTACGACACGGTGTGAACAGGACAGAACGGATTACGGCTCCAAGCGGGGCCGTAATTCTTTTCTGAATACGGCACTTGCCCCGATAGCACAGAAAAGTATTGTCGTGGATTCATACGGCAGTAATGGCATCAACGTGATTACGCAGGAAAACTACGAGTTCCTGCGTGACTCGTTTTTCAACTATGCCCTTTTGTTGAAACAGGAAGCGGTGCATACTCCGGGCAAAAGTATCGGGGCAAGCATAGCCAATCTGTACGACGAGATGGACAAACTTGTCGGGGAAGGGATGAATGTGAATATCGAACAGGATAACGGCAGGCTCTATTTCAATCTGTGGAAGTGTCACAAATGGGGCGAACTGACCTTGTACTATTTCCCGATGAAATTCGTTGAATCTCTCAATTCTACGCTCAGGAGGATTTCCATTACATTCATTAACAAGCTGATGTGGGCAAACGGAATCTCTACCATTTTGGACGAAGAGGACACGGATTATATATTCATGTGGCTGAAAGAGGATGATTCGCAGGAGGAGGAAGAGGAAACTGTCAAAAGACTGGAACTGGTACGGTCATACGAGAAAGGGAAAATCGGCAGGCTGCTAAAGCATGTTGAAAAAAAGTCCTATTACAAGGATTTGCCGAAGGCACTTGAAAAATACACCCCGCAAAACGACTTCGAGCGTTCCATTGTCGGAGCGATGAAAAAGGGATTGCCCTTCCTTAACCCGGAACACGGTATCATGCAATACGGCTATGATGCCTTTTACGAGGAGGAACCGGATTTTCAGCCGATGCGTCTGGATCAGCAGATAAGGGTGGTCTATGACTGCGACGACATGGTGTCCGAATATCTGGTGGACTATTACAATAATAACAGCCAGGAGACATACGATATCATCCCGATTACCACCTGTGCCCTGTCACCGGAAACCGACCGCCTGTTTATCATGGATGACTATCCGGAACGGTTCTTCAAGTGGGCGGATGAATTTATTAACATTGTATATTGAAAGATTATGGTAGAAACGAATGAACTTACAAGAAAACTGAGGACGCTGCTTCATCCGAGGGCGGCGTTGATTGTCTATGCGGAAGAGAATGACAACCACAGCACGGATGACGACGGTTATTTTATCGAAGTCAGGGACATAGACGAAAATGGGACAATGGGCGAAGGCCGTCCGGTGACGGTGGAGTTCATGAACGAACTGGTACGGGGCTATTCCGAAAGCCACAGTGTGACACCATACGGCAGGATACCGTCCAACCTGCTGTGGTTTGACCCGCGCAAGGGCAGTGAGAAATACATCTGGTACAACCCGCCCCAAAAGCGCATGATGTTCTTCCATGACATCCTGAAGATTGAAAGCGCGGAATACAACCTGCCGGGCGTGATCTATGAGGCCGGAGAAAACCGTCTGAATGTCTATGCCTATACAGATGTTGAACTGACAGACAATTCGGACCTTTTTGCGGCTCCGTTCTTCAATGTGACGGGAGCGAGCGTCTGTCTGGGCTCCGCAAAAATTGAGAAGCCGAAAGACCTGACCTACACGAACCTGCTGGAGTATTGGGAAAAGAGGTTCTGGCTGACGGAGTTCTCCCATCTGGGTGGAGGTGGGAACCCCACGAAATCCAATCTGGTACTGGTAACGAAAGCGGCAAAGGACAAGCCTTTTGACCTTGACGAACTGCAACCTTTAAAAAAACTGAAACTAAAAGACATATTGCGATGAAAAGAGTACATTATACAGACAGTTACCTGATGAACCCGCAACATCCGGTGACGGTAAACATCATAGGCGCGGGCGGTACAGGCTCGCAAGTGCTGACCGGTATGGCAAGACTGGATGTCACGCTCCGTGCACTCGGACATCCGGGATTGTTCGTAACGGTCTACGATCCAGACATCGTGACGGACGCAAACATTGGGCGGCAGCTCTTCGGACCGTCGGACCTGGGACTGAACAAGTCACAATGTCTGGTCACAAGGATAAACAATTTTTTCGGAAACGACTGGAAAGCGGAGGCGAGTTTCTATCCGTCGGTATTGAAGGAGGTAAAGCGGACCGAAATTGCGAACATCACCATTACCTGTACGGATAATATAAAATCCAGACTCGATTTGTGGAACGTGCTTGCGAAAGTTCCTTCATCCTCCTATACGGACAATAACACGCCGCTCTACTGGATGGATTTCGGGAATACAAAGACCGCCGGGCAGGTTGTACTGGGAACCGTGCCGAAGAAAATCAAACAGCCGGTTTCCACGATGTATGAAACGGTCGGCTCACTGAAAGTCATTACCCGTTTTGTGAAATATGCGAGAGTGAAAGAAGTGGATTCCGGACCGAGTTGCTCACTGGCAGAGGCATTGGAAAAACAGGATCTGTTTATCAACTCCACGCTGGCGCAACTCGGCTGCAATATCCTCTGGAAAATGTTCCGCCACGGGATGATTGAGCATCACGGGCTGTTCCTGAACTTAGAAACGATGAAAGTCAATCCGATAGGGGTATAAGACAGGCAAAAGCAAATATGAAAAAGTGGAACCGCCTTGCCGGAAAAGTTTCTGCAAAATAATATCATTCAATTCATTGCGGAATGAGAAATTATTTGTACTTTTGCTATTGTATTTCGAGAATGTTTTGTTAACGATGTATGAACGGCAATAAAAGCACATATAAATACCACCCGTATATAACAAATATTTTTTGTTCAGGCGGTGCTTCGTCCTATAAGACGGAGGCTTTTTTCGTGTCATTACCGTTTCGTAAAGTTGTTTCCATATCCGGAAAATATTTGTCCGATGCGCTTAAAATGTGTGCCGATTATTTGGATATTCAGATAATTCGGTTACTCTCTCTCTCTCTCTCTCTCATGGCTACGCGCGTCAATATACAAAATATTCCTTAAATACCAATCACTTACGGAGAGTCCGTTTTCCGGAATATCTCTCCTTTCCACGTTATTATCCGAACCTTTACATGCCGCCCTCACCAATCGGGGGCGCGTATCGTCATATCCGTCGGCGGTGTATGCCGGAGCATGGAACAACAATGCCCGCATACGCCGCCGATATGCTTTTTTATTAACCCGTAACAACAAATCTTATCAAATATGACAGTGATAAAACGAATATTATTGACGGTCTTTCTTGCCGTTACAGGATTGTCGCTTTCGGCACAGGAGAAGCCGGACTCCACTGCCTACCGTTTCCGGTTCGTGGCAGAGAACGATATGTTCTTCTCCCCGTGGAGCGGCAACGGACAGGAACTTGAGCGGTTGCTTGCAGCCATCGACGAACACCGCCCCGCCATCGAAGCCGGACAAATGTATCTTTTAGTGACAAGCTACGCTACGGACGGCAACGAAGAACAGACTGCGGCGCAAGTGGCAAAGACACGCCGCAATCGTGTGAAGTCGGAACTGATTGTGCGCGGCAAGATAAAAGAGTCGAACTTCGTCACCGACCAGTTGTTTGACGAAGCCTATACGGACGGGAACGGAAAATCCCTGCACAACATGGTCATCGTCACCCTCCCTGCCTCTGTTGAGAAAGTGGCGGAGATAGCCGGTGCCTCGGGCTGCCCACCGCAAGCCGCCGCCAGAGTGGAAGCCTATAACAAAGAGGTGTCTGGCGAGGCGGAGCGCGAACGTATGGCAGCGAAAGAGCAGGCAAAAGCGGAACAGACTGCCAAGGAAAAGGCAGAACAGGAGCGTATCGCTGCAGAGCAGGCAGCCCGAGAGAAAGCCGAGGCGGAACGGATGGAGCGTGAACGCATGGCAGCGGAACAAGTCGAAAAAGAGCGTCTGGAAGCGGAGGAACAAGCCCGCCTGCAAGCTGAAGAAACGGCAATAGCCACCCCGTATCATTTTGCCTTGCGTGCCAACCTCCTGCGTTGGGCAACCCTCACTCCCGATTTGGGTATCGAGTGGCGCATCAACCGCCATGTGGGTATTGCCGTGAACGGTACGTGGGCTTCATGGAGCTGGGACGACAAGAACCGCCGCTATGCCCTTTGGGAAGTGGCCCCCGAAGTGCGATGGTATCTCGGCAAGGAGAAACAGGGCTATATCGGTGCGATGTACAAGGCCGGGCAGTTCAACTACAAGCTGTCCGAAACAGGCCGTCAGGGCGACCTCATGGGCGGTGGTATCGTCGGAGGTTATCAGCTGAAACTCAACAATGCCCTTTCTCTTGATTTCAACCTCGGCATCGGCTATATCCATGCCGACTATGACAAGTATGTGGTCATCAACGGCGTGAGGGTAAGGCGCGGCAGCGGAACAAAGAACTGGTGGGGTCCTGTTTCGGCGGGTGTCACCCTGGTGTGGAACATCTTTTAGCGGAAAGGAGGAACAATGAATACAACGATAATCATACGACAGATAAAGGAATATACGGGAGCATACGGAAAGGCTTATACCTTATTATATCTAATAGGTGCGGTGGCCATACTGACCTCGTGCGTGAAGGACGACCTCTATGACACGCCGCACCCCGACCGTGGGGCGGTGGTCGTAACCACAGACTGGAGCGGAAAGAGCACCGAGGCGGACATACCGCAGGCATACACACTGCGCATCGGCGGGAGGGAACAGAACGTGAGTGCGGCGACCAACGTGTTCGACGCGCTGCTCGCGCCCGGTGGCTACGGCCTGACGGTGTACAACTCCCCGGAGGGGATTAGTATCGACGGAAACAAGGCAACGGTGAATCCGGTGGATCTGACGGGTGCAATAGAGCCGCACCCCGGCTACCTCTTCGCCTCGCACCAGGACATCAGCGTCGTGGCGGACGACACCCTGCACGTCACCGCCCCGATGAGACAATACGTGCGCAGGCTCGACATCGAACTGACCGCCACGGAAGGCGACTACAGCCGTGTACAGTCGGCTACGGCAACGCTCTCCGGCGTGGCTTCGGCAGCGGATATGGCAACAGGCGACCGGAGTGCAGCGGCACAAGTAACAAACGCTTTCAGGCAGGACGGCAACAAGTTCACAATCTTTTTCCGACTGCTCGGCATCGTCCCGACGGAAACGCATACGCTGACGGTGGACATCACTTTCAACAACGGTGACACGCAGCGGGTAGTGAGCGACCTTACCGAGGCCATAAGGGACTTCAATAACGGCACCAAACCGGTTAAACTCACGGGTAATCTGCTTTTGCCCGTAGAGGCCGGGGTAACGGGCGCAACCATCACGGGCTGGAACGAGGTAGAAAGCGGCAATGGGGATGCTAACTGACGATAAATATTTTAATTAAAAAAACAAGATTATGACAATGAACATGAGGTTTTTCATTATTGCAGCAGCAGCAACGCTATTGGCTGCGTGTACACAAGAGAACGAGGTACAGAACAATCCGGTGGAAGCACGAATCACGGCAGGCGTGAGCGGGCCGAAGACCCGTGCTGTGGACAACGGGTGGAACGCCGACCGAATCGGCGTGATGGTGGTGGATGCCCCTGGCACGACCACGACCATGGGCGGCAAGTACAAGAACGTGGGATACGCGACCACGAGTACCGGCACCAACGCGGACTTCACCCCGATGACGGCGGGTGGCGGCATCTTCTTCGAGGATGCTTTCCTCGAGTTTACTTTTGCCGCCTACGCGCCTTACGCATCGGGCGCAAACGCCTCCACCCTGCCTGGTACAGACGGGAAGATTACGGTAAATACAAGCAACCAGCCCACGACCACGGAACAGGAGAAGGTGGACTACATCCATGCCACGGGAGCCAAGGCCGATAAAGACAGCCCGACCGTCAGCTTCACGGACAACACCGCCGCGGGCGGCAGCGACTGCTCCTTCAAGCACAAGATGGCCCGTCTTATCCTCAAGGTGCAGGTGTCGAACACCGACGGTTTCGACGACACTGCCGTGCTGGAATTCGCCGACTACAAGCTGGGCGGCCTGGTTCACGAGGGAACGTTCGATGTGAAGACCGGTACCGCCGCGACCGCGGGCAGCGTTGTGAGCGACTGGATGTTACGCCAGTGCACCGGTGCCCCGAAGACGGCCACGGACAAGTGCGTGGCAACCTTTGACGCCGCCACGGGCGTGATGACTTTCACCATGATCCTGCTCCCGCAGACACTCGCCAACGCTTTGGTGCTTGAGATATCTCCCGATGACGAGGAATACCAGAGCTACTCCAACAAGGACATGATCAAACCCGCGTTGGAGGCCGGTTATTCTTATACCTACACCATCACGGTGAAGAAGACGGGGCTGACCCTTAGCGG
>ERZ779941.974-NODE-974-length-10143-cov-2.328509_pt1 | contig 10143 bp, 20 predicted proteins | sample MGYA00511952_ERZ779941 | MGnify/ENA primary metagenome ERZ779941 (study PRJEB29588, sample SAMEA2142846) | human gut metagenome | biome: human gut; feature: human-associated habitat; material: faeces | place: Denmark | collected 2008/2010 ...
GTTACAGAGGACATGGTTGGTCATAAGCTCGGTGAGTTCGTTGCAACAAGAACTTACAGAGGACATGGAAAAGACGAAAAGAAATCAGGCGTGAGATAAAATAATATTTAGTGGAAGGAGGTTTCATCCATGGCAAAAGGACATAGATCCCAGATCAAGAGAGAGAGAAACGAAGTAAAGGACACAAGACCTTCAGCTAAGTTATCTTATGCTAGAGTGTCAGTACAGAAGGCTTGCTTCGTATTAGATGCAATTCGTGGTAAGGATGTTGCGACTGCACTTGCAATCGTATCCTACAACCCAAGATACGCTTCAAGCGTTGTAGAGAAGTTATTAAAGTCAGCAATCGCTAACGCTGAGAACAATAACGGAATGAAGGCAGAAAACCTTTATGTAGCAGAGTGCTACGCAAATAAGGGACCAACAATGAAGAGAATTCATCCTCGTGCACAGGGTAGAGCTTATAGAATCGAAAAGAGAATGAGCCACATTACAATCGTGCTCGATGAAAGATAGGAGGCAATCATGGGACAGAAGGTTAATCCTCATGGATTAAGAGTCGGCGTTATCAAAGATTGGGATTCTAAATGGTATGCAGATGGAGATTTCGCTGATTACTTAGTAGAAGATTACAATATCAGAACATTTCTGAAGAAAAAATTATACGCAGCTGGTGTTTCTAAGATTGAGATCGAAAGAGCATCAGATCGTGTGAAGGTTATCATTTACACAGCTAAGCCAGGTGTTGTAATTGGTAAGGGCGGCGCTGAGATCGAAAAGATCAAGGCAGAAGTTCAGAAACTTACAGATAAGAAGTTAGTTGTAGATATCAAAGAAGTAAAGAGACCAGATCGTGACGCTCAGTTAGTAGCTGAGAACATCGCTTTACAGCTTGAGAACCGTGTTTCTTTCCGTAGAGCAATGAAGTCCTGCATGGGTCGTGCAATGAAGACCGGTGCAAAGGGAATTAAGACTTCCTGCTCAGGACGTCTTGGCGGTGCTGATATGGCTCGTACAGAGTTCTACAGCGAAGGAACTATTCCGCTTCAGACACTTCGTGCAGATATCGATTATGGATTCGCAGAGGCAGATACCACTTACGGTAAAGTAGGCGTTAAGGTTTGGATCTACCGTGGCGAAGTGCTTCCTACAAAGGCTAATAAGGAAGGAGGAGCTCAGTAATTATGTTAATGCCAAAGAGAGTAAAACATCGTAAACAGTTCCGTGGTTCCATGGCAGGAAAAGCTACAAGAGGAAACAAGATCACAAATGGTGAGTACGGTATTGTAGCACTTGAGCCATGCTGGATCAAAGCAAATCAGATTGAGGCTGCCCGTGTCGCTATGACTCGTTACTGCAAAAGATTCGGTAAAGTATGGATCAAAATTTTCCCTGATAAGCCTGTTACAGCAAAGCCTGCTGAAACACGAATGGGTTCAGGTAAAGGTTCACCCGAGTACTGGGTAGCCGTAGTAAAGCCGGGCAGAGTTATGTTTGAACTCGGCGGCGTAGATGAAGCTACTGCAAGAGAGGCTCTTCGCCTTGCTGCAAATAAGCTTCCGATCAAGTGCAAGTTTGTTAAGAAAGAGGAGGGTGAGCAGTAATGAAAGCATCAGAACTCAGAGATATGTCAGTAGAAGAGCTTCAGACAAAGCTCACTGAACTCAAAGAAGAATTATTCAATCTTCGTTTCCAGCTTGCTGTTAATCAGCTCGAAAACTCATCCAGAATCGGTGCTGTTAAAAAGGACATCGCAAGAATTTCAACAGTTCTTCGTCAGATGGAACTTAACGGCGCTGAAGCTTAAGAGAGGAGGACTTAACAGTGAGTGAAAGAAATATGAGAAAAACTGTTGTCGGAAAAGTTGTAAGCGACAAGATGGACAAGACAATTGTCGTTGCAGTTGAAGACAGCGTAAAGCACAAGCTTTACAACAAAATTGTTAAGCATACAGTTCGTTTCAAGGCACACGACGAAAACAACGATTGTGGTATTGGCGACCGTGTAAAGATTATGGAGACCCGTCCTCTTTCTAAAGACAAAAGATGGAGACTCGTCGAGATTATTGAGAAAGCTAAATAAGTTTATTTTAGCGGCTTTGAGTAAAGGAGGAATTACACTGTGATTCAGCAGCAAACTATCCTCAAGGTTGCCGACAACACCGGCGCAAAGGAACTTATGTGCATTCGTGTACTCGGCGGTACCAGAAGGAGATATGCCAACATTGGCGATGTAATCGTAGCCTCGGTTAAAAAGGCAGCACCCGGCGGTGTTGTTAAAAAAGGCGACGTTGTAAAGGCTGTAGTTGTTCGTTCTGCAAAGGGCGTCAGAAGAGAAGACGGTACTTATATCCGTTTCGATGAAAATGCAGCTGTTATTATTAAGGAAGATAAGAACCCGAAGGGTACTCGTATCTTCGGACCGGTAGCAAGAGAGCTTCGTGATAAGGATTATATGAAGATTCTTTCTCTCGCTCCCGAAGTACTTTAATTGGAGGTGTCACAATGAGTAAAGTTCATGTTAAAACAGGCGACACCGTTATCGTATTAAGCGGTAAGGACAAGGGCAAGACAGGTCAGGTTATGGCTGTAAGCCCTAAAGAAGGCAAAGTTATCGTAGAAAAGGTAAACATGGTTTCAAAGCATGTTAAGCCCAAGAAGATGGGCGAGCAGGGCGGTATCATTAAGGCTGAGGGTGCTATGTATGCATCTAAGGTTCAGATCGTTTGCCCAAGATGCAAAAAGCCTACAAGAGTTGCTCATAAGTTCTATGAGGACGGCTCTAAGGGCAGAGTTTGCGCTAAATGCGGCGAAGCACTTTAAGGAGGAAATAAGATATGGCAAGACTTAAAGAATATTATTCAAAAGAAGTTGCACCTGCTCTTATGTCAAAGTTCTCCTACAAGAGCACAATGCAGATTCCTAAGCTTGATAAAATCGTTATCAATGTAGGCGCAGGCGAAGCAAAAGATAACTCAAAAGTAATTGATGCTATCTGCACAGACCTTTCTGCTATTACAGGTCAGAAGCCTCTCATCTGTAAGGCAAGAAAGTCAGTTGCTAACTTCAAACTCAGAGAAGGTATGGCAATCGGCTGTAAGGTTACATTAAGAGGTGAGAGAATGTATGAATTCCTCGACAGATTCTTCAATGTAGCACTTCCCCGTGTTCGTGACTTCAGAGGTATCAACCCTGATTCATTTGACGGCCGTGGGAACTACAACATGGGCCTCAAAGAACAGCTCATCTTCCCCGAGATTGACTATGACAAGATCGACAAGGTTCGTGGTATGGACATTTGTTTCGTAACCACTGCAACAACAGACGAAGAAGCTCGCGAGCTCTTAAAGCTTATGGGCGCACCGTTTTCAAAGTAAGGAGGGATTGTTGTGGCTAAAACTTCAATGAAAGTAAAGCAGCAGAGAAAGCAGAAATTCTCTACAAGAGAGTACACAAGATGTAACATCTGTGGTAGACCACACGCCTACCTCCGTAAGTATGGCATTTGTCGTATTTGCTTCCGTGAACTCGCTTACAAGGGCGAAATTCCGGGTGTAAAGAAAGCAAGCTGGTAAGCAAGGGAGGTAAAGCATAATGCAGATTACAGATACAATTGCTGATTTACTTACAAGAATCCGTAACGCAAATTCAGCAAAGCATGATTCTGTTGAAATTCCCGCTTCAAACCTCAAGAAGTCAATTTGTCAGATTCTTGTTGACGAAGGTTATGTAAAGAATTTCACAGTTATTGAAGACGGCAAGCAGGGCGTTATTAAGGTAACACTCAAGTATACAGATGGCAAGACTCCTGTTATTACAGGTCTCCGCCGTGTATCAAAGCCCGGTCTCAGAATTTACAGTAATGCAGAAGATATGCCAAAGGTAATGAAGGGTCTTGGTATCGCTATCATTTCAACCTCAAAGGGTGTTATGACAGATCGTGAGGCAAGAAAGCAGCACATCGGCGGCGAGGTTCTCGCTTACATTTGGTAAGAGGAGGTGCGATAAATGTCTCGAATTGGAAGAAAACCTATAAATATTCCCGCCGGCGTTACAGCTTCAGTTGACAACGGCGTTATCACAGTTAAAGGTCCTAAGGGTACACTTGATTTCAAGTTTAATCCTGCTATGACTGTTGAAATCAAGGGCGATGTAATCGAGGTTACTCGTCCTAACGACGCAAAGGAAAACCGTTCACTTCACGGTCTTACAAGAACACTTATCCATAATATGGTTATCGGTGTTACAGAGGGTTATTCAAAGACTCTTGAGGTTAACGGCGTTGGTTACCGTGTTCAGAAGCAGGGTAACAAGTGCGTTATGAACCTTGGTTATTCACACCAGGTTATCGTTGAGGATACAGAGGACATCAAGATTGAAGTTCCCGATCCTAACAAAATCATCATCTCCGGCATTGATAAGCAAAAGGTTGGTCAGTTTGCTGCCGAAGTAAGAGAAAAGCGTCCTCCGGAGCCATATAAGGGCAAGGGTATTAAGTACGCTGATGAAGTTATCCGCCGCAAGGAAGGCAAGGCCGGTAAGGGCAAATAATTAAGGAGTGAATAATTAATGGTAAGCAGACCAGATACAAAAAAGGCACGCGCAAAACGCCATAAGAGAGTCCGCAGCAAGATCAGCGGTACAGCTTCTTGTCCTCGTCTTTGCGTATTCCGCTCCACAAGCAACATCTATGCTCAGATTATTGACGATGTAGCCGGTGTTACACTTGCTCAGGCTTCAAGCCTTGATAAGGAAATCACAGGCAATGGCGGAAACAAAGAGGCAGCTAAGGCTGTTGGCAAGCTCGTTGCTGAGCGTGCAAAAGAAAAGAATATCGTTGATGTTGTATTCGACAGAGGCGGTAACATATATCACGGCCGTGTTAAGGAATTGGCCGAAGGCGCCCGTGAGGGCGGCCTCAATTTCTAAGGATTGGAGGAATAACTTTGGCTAAAACAGTAGAAGTAACAGGCGAATTAAAAGAAAGAGTAGTTACTATTAACCGTGTTTCTAAAACAGTTAAAGGCGGTCGTATTTTCAAGTTTGCAGCTCTCGTAGTTGTAGGCGACGGTAACGGAACAGTTGGTTTCGGTATCGGTAAAGCAGGCGAAGTACCCGACGCTATCCGCAAGGGTATTGAGGATGCTAAAAAGAACCTCATGAAGGTTTCACTCAGAGGTACAACAATCCCTCACGAAGTAATCGGTGAGTTCGGTGCAGGCAGAGTTCTTATGAAGCCCGCAGCTCCCGGTACCGGTGTTATTGCCGGCGGTCCTGTTCGTGCCGTTGTTGAAGCAGTAGGTATCAAGGACATCAGAACAAAGGCTCTTCGTTCCAACAATCCCTGTAATGTAGTTAGAGCTACTCTTGCAGGTCTTGGCGCATTAAGAAATGCTGAAGAAGTTGCTGCAATCCGCGGTAAATCCGTTAAGGAAATTCTTTAATAGGGAGGTTGTAAATTATGACAATTAAGTTAGTTAAGAGCCTTATCGGCTCTAAGAAAAATCAGATTGCAACCGCCCATGCTCTCGGTCTTAAGAAAATCGGTGATGTTACTACACAGCCCGATAACGCTCAGACTAAGGGTAAGGTAGCGAAAATCATTCACCTCGTAGAGGTTAGTGAAGCATAAGCAAGGAGGTGCGAACTAATGAAGTTACATGAACTTTCTCCTGTTGAGGGTTCTAAAAAGGACTCAAAAAGAATCGGCAGAGGCCACGGCTCGGGCTGGGGCAAAACTTCCGGTAAAGGTCATAAGGGCCAGAAGGCTCGTTCAGGCGGCAGCATCCGTCCCGGATTTGAGGGCGGTCAGATGCCTTTACAGCGTCGTATCCCTAAAAGAGGTTTCAACAACATTTTTGCAAAAGCTGTAGCAGCAGTAAACCTCAGCACTTTGAACAGAAAGTTTGAAGACGGTGCGACAGTAGATATTGAGGCTCTTGTTAATGCAGGCGTTGTTAAGAACGGCTTTGATGCTGTTAAAATTCTTGGCAACGGTAAGCTTGACAAAAAACTTACAGTAAAGGTTTCTGCTTTTTCCGAATCAGCTAAAGCTGCAATTGAGGCTGCGGGCGGAAAGGCAGAGGTGATCTAAGTGTTTAAAACCATCAAAAATGCTTGGTCACTCCCCGATTTAAGAAAGAAAATTTTATTTACTCTCTTAATCATTGTTGTATTCAGAATCGGCTCGGTTATTCAGGTTCCATTCTTGGACACTGCGGCTCTCAGAAGTGTTATGAATCCGGATGACTGGTCTAACACAATGCTTTCTTATATGAATACACTCTCAGGCGGTGCATTCTCCAACGCAACATTGTTTGCAATGGGTATCACCCCTTATATCAACAGCTCAATCATCATCCAGCTCCTCTGCGTTGCTATTCCTCCTCTGGAGAGATTGGCAAGAGAAGGCGAAGCCGGCAGACGCAAAATCAGTGCTATCACTCGTTATGTAACAGTCGGTCTTGGTATTATTCAGGGTACTGCATATTACTTCTACCTTCTCAACAGCAAGGTAACACTTTACAACAGCGGTTTTGAACTTTGGTTCTCTGCTATCGTAATCATCCTTGTTTTTACCGCAGGTACGGCGGTTATGATGTGGCTCGGTGAACAGATCAACAGCCACGGCATCGGAAACGGTATTTCCATTCTCCTTTTTGCAGGTATCGTTGCTCAGTTCCCACAGATTATCAACACACTCGGTCAGTACTGGAACCTTGCTGTTAACGGCAGCACACAGTTCTTCTTCCTCGTACCTCTCTGGGTAGTTCTCTTTGTTGCTGTTGTATGGATTATCACATTCATGCAGGACAGCGAAAGAAGAATCCCGATTCAGTATGCTAAGCGTGTTGTGGGCAGAAAGATGTACGGCGGTCAGTCAAGCCACCTTCCTATCAAGGTTGCTCTCGGCGGCGTTCTTCCAATCATCTTTGCAAGCTCAATTCTTTCAATTCCAAGTACAATCAACCTCTTCCTCAAGATTCCTGCAGGAGAAGGTTTCTGGGGTGCATTCTTTGCAGCATTCAGCACCACAGGCTGGCTGTACATGGTACTTTATTTCTTGTTCATTATAATGTTCGCTTATTTCTATACATCAATTCAGTACAACCCTGTTGAAATGGCTAACAATCTTAAAGCTAACAACGGCACAGTTCCCGGTATTCGTCCGGGTGCTCCGACAGCTGATTATATCAGAAAGATTTTGTCAAGAATCACATTAATCGGTGCAATGTTCCTTGCTGTTATCGCTATGATTCCGCTTATCTACGGCGCTGCTTCCGGAATGGGACAGATGTCAATCGGCGGTACATCAATCATCATCGTAGTTGGTGTTGCTCTTGAAACTGTTAAACAGCTCGAGTCACAAATGATGATGCGTCATTACAAAGGTTTTCTTGACTAATTGAGAAAAAAGGAGTATAATAGATGAACATTATCATGTTAGGTGCTCCGGGTGCAGGTAAAGGCACACAGGCTGCTGTACTTTGTGAACACTTTGGTATTCCCACAATTTCAACCGGAAACATGATCCGTGAAGCGCTGAAAAACGGCACTGAGATGGGCTTGAAGGCTAAATCCTTTATGGATGAAGGCAAGCTTGTTCCCGACGAAGTAGTAATCGGTATTGTAAAGGAAAGACTTTCTGCCGATGACTGCAAGAAGGGTTTCATTCTTGACGGCTTTCCAAGAACTATTCCTCAGGCTGAGGCTCTGGATAATATGGGTGTTGAGATTCAGCATGTCATCAACATCGACATTTCTGATGAAAAAATCATCAACCGTATGTCCGGACGCCGTGTTTGCGAAAATTGTGGCAGACCTTTCCACGTTGTGACTTTAAAGCCCAAAGAGGAAGGTGTTTGTGACGATTGCGGCGGCACCCTTGTTCAGCGCAAGGACGACCACCCCGATACCGTGCTTGCTCGTCTCGAAACATATCACAAAGAGACTGAGCCCCTCGTTTCTTACTATGAGAAGCAGGGTAAGCTTGTTACTGTAAAAGGACAGGACGATGTAGAAGCTACTACAAAGGCTATCCTTGAAGGTATTGAGGCTTAATTCATGGTTGTAGTTAAGACAGCACGGGAACTTTCAAAAATGAAAGATGCCTGCAGAATTTCTGCCGAGGCATTGCGTGTTGCGGGAGAGGCTGTAAAGCCCGGCGTTACTACTTATGAAATAGATAACATTGTCCGCTCATACATCGAGAAACAGGGAGCAGTTCCCTCGTTTCTCGGTTACGGCGGCTTTCCTGCGAGTGCGTGCATTTCCGTTAACAATGTGGTTATCCATGGCATACCCAGTAAAGAACTCGTTTTAAAAGAGGGCGACATAGTAAGCGTGGATGTTGGCGCTTTCTACGGGGGATTTCACGGCGACAACGCCTTTACATTCCCCTGCGGCAAAATCAGTGCAGACGCACAGGCTTTGCTTGACGCCACAAAAGAGAGTCTGTATGAGGGAATTAAACAGGCTCTTGCCTTTAACCGTGTCGGTGACATAGGCAACGCTGTTCAGAAGTATGTCGAAGCTCGCAGTTACTCGGTGGTACGAGATTTTGTCGGCCACGGCGTAGGTGCGAAACTGCACGAAGACCCAAGCGTACCCAATTACGGCACTGCTCACAGAGGAGTGCGGCTTATTCCGGGTATGACTATTGCCATTGAACCCATGGTGAACCAGGGCAGGTGCAATGTGCGTGTTCTTGATGACAAATGGACTACCGTCACTGCTGACGGAAAGCTTTCAGCTCATTTTGAACATACTGTTGCAATAACTCCTGACGGACCTAAAATTATGACTTTGTGCGATTAAAGGTGATTTTATGAACACAGTAAAAGGCAGTATCGTAAAGGCTGTGGCAGGAAGGGAAAAGAACGGCTTTTTTGTTGTTCTCGACTGCGATTCCGTTTTTGCTTACATTGCAGACGGAAAGCGAAGAAAGGTTGAGAAGCCTAAAAAGAAAAAGCTTATTCATATTTCTCCTACAGGAACCGTGATAGAGGGTTCAATCAAGACCAATCCGCAGATAAGAAAAATTTTGAACAATTTTAGAAAGAGCGAGGGTTGACAATATGTCAAAACAGGATGTAATCGAAATTGAAGGTATTGTTAAGGAAGCTTTACCGAACGCACAGTTTAAGGTAGAGTTGCCGAACGGTCACGTGATATTAGCTGTTATTTCAGGCAAACTGAGAATGAACTTCATTCGCATATTGCCGGGTGATAAGGTAAAGGTGGAAATGTCCCCCTATGACCTGACAAGAGGCAGAATTACCTGGAGAACTAAATAATTCGGGTAAAAACACGACTTTTTAGAAAGGAATGATTATACATGAAAGTCAGACCTTCAGTAAAGAAAATGTGCGACAAGTGCAAAGTAATCAAAAGAAAAGGTAAGATTTTAGTTATTTGCGAAAACCCCAAGCATAAGCAGCGCCAGGGTTAATTTACCTAACGAAAACAAAACTATATTTTAGAATTTATATGGAGGTGCAACTATATGGCTCGTATAGCAGGTGTTGACTTACCGAGAGATAAAAGAGTTGAGATTGGTTTGACCTATATCTACGGTATCGGCCGTAAGACTGCAGACGACATTATTGCTGCAACAGGTGTTAATCCGGACACTCGTGTCAGAGATTTGACAGAAGAAGATATTGCAAAGCTCAGAGAATACATCGAGCATCACTGCCGCGTTGAAGGTGACCTTCGCCGTGACATCGCTTATGATATTAAAAGACTTATTGATATTGGTTGTTACCGTGGCGTTCGCCACAGAAAAGGACTTCCTGTAAGAGGTCAGCGTTCAAAGACTAACGCTCGTACTCGTAAGGGTCCCCGTAAAACCATGGCTAATAAGAAGAAGTAAGGAGGGCAAAGGACTATGGCAGCACCAAAGGGTGGTAAGAAGGTTATCCGCCGTCGCCGTGAACGCAAGCACATTGAAAAAGGCGCAGCGCATATCCAGTCTACATTTAACAACACAATTGTTACTATTTCCGATACACAGGGCAACGCTGTTTCATGGGCAAGCGCAGGCGAGCTCGGTTTCAGAGGTTCAAAGAAGTCAACTCCGTTTGCCGCTCAGTCAGCAGCCGAAACAGCTGCAAAGGCAGCAATGGAACACGGCATGAAGTAT
>ERZ779941.977-NODE-977-length-10125-cov-1.600596_pt1 | contig 10125 bp, 9 predicted proteins | sample MGYA00511952_ERZ779941 | MGnify/ENA primary metagenome ERZ779941 (study PRJEB29588, sample SAMEA2142846) | human gut metagenome | biome: human gut; feature: human-associated habitat; material: faeces | place: Denmark | collected 2008/2010 ...
ACAAAGACGCCACCCGGCCGACCCACCATGAGACCCTATGCACGGCAAGCCAATCGGACTTGGACATGAGGTCTGTGAATGTCTCGGGGTTCTCATCGAACTCGTCGTCCTTTTCGGGACGGGAGTAAGGTTTCAGCCCGGAGAACATATCCTTCCAACGGTAGTAGACGTTGAGTTTCTTCGGGTCTACGGGGTCTGTCTTACGTGCGGGCGTCGGATAGGTGGCCGTGGTTCCTCCTACGAGGATTCCCAGCCAGATGAACGGCATGAGCGGAAGTCTCAGTAAAGTACAGAGGATTACGCCGATGATGATTATGAGTCCACACCAGAAGCCGCTCCAGATATGGGTCGGCTCTTTGCTCCTACTGCGGCTTCGTCCACCGCGATTCTGTGCCATCGAGGACTCCATTCATTATCTGTTTTTTTGAATGTCGGAAATCTATTAACGACACTAATGGACTGTTTGTTGTAAACCTTTTAAAACAGGAAAATTGTTTGGGGGAGGTTGGGGCTGGTTGGGGTGTTTTCTTGGCGTGTCGTCGTCTTGGGTGGCGAGTTATTGTAGAAAGTTTAGGTTCATGCTATACTGAGAATGTCCACAAAAAAAGTCGCCATAAGGAAACAAATTATGGCCTAAAGAAAAAGGAGAAAACAAAATGGCAACGCTACTTATCTCGATTGGCACGTTCATCGTCTACTCGATTTGCGTCATCGTCCTCGCAATCGGAGGACTGTCCATGACCAGTGCAGGACAGACGTTCGAAACGATGTTCAACAACTTCTTCGGAACAGTCATCCCCTCAATCGCCGTCGGAGCATTCGACATCTTCACGTTCCTCATCTTCGTTGCCATCCTCCAAACCATCATCTGGTGCTTCCGAATCGAATTCCATGAGGGCAAACTGCGTGACATCCCCATCGACTGCGTGCTCATGGCAATCGTTCCAATGCTCTACGTTCACTGGAACCCCGGAGATAATTTCTGCCTCCTGCTCGCACTTATCGGATACCTCATCCCCACGGGTGTCATGTGGATGAACACCATCCTGCTTCGCCTCGGAAAGAACGGGTTGGATGGAAGGGAATCCCAGTACAAGAAGGCTGACGGCAGGGTTTCTCGCTAAGATTCTTCTAGATGTTCGAACACCCGTCCGAACTTCCTAGCAAAAGGCTGAACTCATGTCCCACAACAAAAAAACCATCACCATAATCACAGCAGTCGTCCTAGTGTTGGCGCTCGTCATCGGATGGTGCGCATGGCGCAAGCACGTCACGTCCACCAAAGAGACCCAAGCCAGCGCCAACACCAGCTCCTCCAGCTCCACCAACAAGACCAAAAAGAAGAAAACCCCAGTCTTGTCCGACAAACAAAAGGAACAGAACAAGACCATCGCCCTCCAAATGGAAAAGGACATGCGCAATTGGGGAGTGGACTCGCTCGCAGACCCACACCAGTGGGCCAAACAGCCAGCAGACCAAGTATTGGCCGCATTAAGAACACCGGACAATATCGAGACTCCGGCGGACATGCCAACTTCCGTGAAAATCAATCAGGGATGGGGAGGCAACGCCCCCTCCTACGTGTGCAACACCTCCGACTACCAGTCCTTATGCGACACCATGCCCACCTCCCAAGTGTGGTGGAAGAACGAAGTATGGGGCACTGGAACCAGATGGGTCAAAGACCCGACGGCCACAGTGCTCGAAAACGGCAAGGTAAGAGTCAAAGGCAAGGTTCGTTCCATCCTCGTCACTAGCGGCGACACTTATTCGATGGGCGGCTACAATGCGCTCACCCCGGCATGGCGGGATTATCAGATTGACGACATCCTCACCATCAAAAATGGAAAGGTCTCCGACATCGAATATGTAGGAAACCAGAATTGGTGGATTAACCCGTTCCTGACCGCATGGACTCCCGACCGGGTGGCCGACAGTATCGGTGAGGGCAACAGAATCGCCATCCCGGTTTCAGGCGCATTAAATTGGAATGGTATGAATCCAACCGGCATCACCCGCGTACTGAACGCGCCCACCAGCATGGGAGGCATGGATGGAAAAGTCGATTGGAGCATGTGGGACGATTTGATTCAGGCCGGAAACACAGCCAACGGTCAGCAACAGGCACCAGACCTTGACCCGGCGAAGGATGCGGCCACCATCCACGACAGAGAATAGTGCATTACACAAGCAAAAAGAGAAGGAATCTACATTCCTTCTCTTTTTGCTATAACTCAAACTACTTCTTCCAGTTGGAATTACGGAAGAATTGGCAGTCAGTGCTGGAAAGCTGGGATTTCGTCAGCCATCGAGAACCATAGGAGGAGAACGACGCGGAACCATCACGGTTGCCTTCACTAATACGAATCTTCCAACCGGACGGGTCGGAGGACACTTCCTCAACCACGGCCACGTGACCACAATCACCACCACCGGCGAACGGGCTACCACGACCTGATATACCGTCACCGGGTTTAGGGTTCCCATCGACCGTCCAACCGGATTGGCCTTTCAAATTGTTGGCGATGTCACCACCGTTACCCATAACCCAAGACCAGCCTTCGTTGCCGTGAATCATGGCAAGACGGTTCCATGCATACCAGACGCACTGATGACCATATTCCAAATGCGGGTAGAACACACCAGCGTCAGACGCGCTACAAATCTTCTGATTGCCCGAACACATCCAAGAAAAGTCCCCATCCTTGGTAGGCGCACCGCCGACGGAACCATACGAAGTACTACCGCTATCGTCACTCACAGGGCACGTGGTGTTCGCGTCGGAATCGTCTGAGGAACCGCTTGAGGAACCACCCGTGTCAGCCGGGGGAGCGGAATCAAACTGCACTTCTGACGATGGCGGGAACTTGTTTGTCTGCTTGATGTAAGCAATGAACTGTTGTGTCACACCCCAAACGGTCGAGACGTAATTATTGTCCGTGGCATATCCGGCATTCTTTAACTCCTGAATGTACGCGTGAGGGTCGGTACGCTTCTGCAATGCCGTCGCATAACGGGAATTCTCGGTGATGAACTTGCCATAACCGGCGAAACCATCCTCGTCGGAATCGTAGACCGCGAAATCACCGGTCGTATCGTAACATCCACCTTGATTGCATTCCTTGGTGGCAAGCTTGACCGACTTTTGACCATTGACCGCCTTGATGCCAAAGAAGTTATGATATTTGGTCGTCAGATTGGAAGCGCCCCAAGCGCTTTCCACTGCGGACTGTCCAAGAATCGCCTCATATGGGATACCGTACTTCTTGCCAATGTCAAATGCGGCCTGACCATACTTATCCGTATATGCTTGAACGGAATTGGTTACTGTCACATTGGCCGACGTGGTATCGGTGGTTCCGTCCGTATCGTCGGATTGTGTGCAACATTGGGAACTGTCATCATCGGAGTCTCCACTCTTGCCGTTGAAGGAGATGTCGTTCAATCCTTTGTCGTAATAGTTCTTGGCTACCTGTTTTCGGTTATCCTCATTACGGGATGCCCAATTTGGCCTTTCCCATCCGGCCATCCATGCGACTGCGGCCACTTCCGGGTCGCTGGCTTCATGCCAAGTATCATACAGACTGTCGTTCTTGACGGTTATCTCGGCCTTGGCTTCCGACAAGTAATGATTGTTGAAGGAGCTTTTCGCGGTTGCCACAAGCATTTTTATCTGCCCGTCCTCGTCCGAATCAGGCGTGCCCTCCAGTCCGTTGGCGTCCATCCAAGTGCGGATTTTGCTTCGGGGAGTCCATTGTCCGAGACCGTATCCATTGTCGGGGCTGCTTCTGTCCGCTACGAAACCGGATTCGGCATACACATTGCCCAATACTCCAGCCGTGGCCGCTTTGGAGAATCCCGCTGACGCGAACGCCTTGGCGATTTTGATTGCTACATCATTGGTTTTGAAATCAGAAGATGAACTGGAGCTACTGGAGTCCGAAGAGGAGGAGTCGGAGGAGCTGGACGCGGAAGAGTCGGAAAGACGATAGTAGGAAGTGTATTTACCGCCACCGTAATCAAACGGGACTTCCGACACCTCGTCCCCCTTGCTGTCACCATCCTTGCCATCGGTATCCTCGTGAGCGCCAACGGTCTTATTATCCCCGATATAGATTTCCGTATGGCCGTCCCGCCATACAACATCACCTTTCTGGAGCTTGTCTGCGGAACCATCGAAGTCGGTTTTGGTGAAACCGGCCTTGCTCATCGGGTCATCCATACTGGACGTATTAAATGGGGAGTCGCCCAGATTCTTGACGCCACCCTTTGTCAGCGCATAGTAGACGAAACTCGAACAGTCAACATCAGGATTGAGTTTTCGTTTCGACTGGCTATAACCGATTTTGTCGTCCTTAGCCATTTCCTCGGCCTTGGCTATGTACTTGTCTATGAGACTGTTCCCACTGTCCGAACTGCTTTGGGCAGAGGTCTTCTTGCATCCGTTGGAGCGAATGGACATCATGGTCGTATCGGACACGGTACTCATACTGGTCACGCCGACCGCTATCATCATGTCGAAGAGGAGTAGGCCAGCCATCCCCGTCGCCGCCATTTTTCCAAAACTTTGCACTGTACCCGCCTTACAAAAAACTTGGAAGAGATTTTTGCCATCTCTTCCAAGTTAACAGAATTTTTTAGGTAAGGGGAGGGAAATCAGTGGAATGGTTCGAATGGTATGCTGAACACCATATTGTAAAGGTCTTCCACATCGCCCGCCGCGGTCTGCGCGTCGGATAGAATCTGTTGCGGTTCCCGTTCCTCCCCCCAAAGGTCGAACAGGTTCACGACCGTATCGACTTCCTTCTCGCTTTTACTGTTGATGGCAAAACCCAATAGTCGGCCACGATTAAGGTCGGACAATGGTTTGCTGATTTCCTTAGACCATTCGCAAGCGGTTTTCCACGCGTCATCGTCCATCGTATAATCTCCGTCCACACCATAGGTGAGCAGGTCTCCTTCGGTGCTTTCCTGAGCAATGTCATGGATGACGAACATGTATTCGATGGCGAGGAGATACTCGTCCAGACTGATTTCGTCCGCATTCCAGTCATGGTTCGTCGGGAAATGCAGATACGGATAACGGTTCACTGTCTCATTGCCGATTTTGTCTCCCTCATGGAGCAGTGCCACGGGGAGTGTGAAGATAGGCGACAGGTAGACCCTTCCCTCGACCCCACCATATTGGTCGTTCTCCGGAATGGCGATAATCTGCTTCATCGAATTGACGATACGATTCACATACTTGGTGGGCCGTTCCAACAGCAACGGTCTTCCACTGGAGAAGCCTTGGAAAGACATCACATCATATTTTTCAACGACCGGCGTGGTGTCGAACGTCGGCGGAGACAATGGTGTGATGTTCTGCTCATCCTCCGTCTTATGGGGCATCGGACGATTCTCTCCGAAGAAATCCTTGTAACTCACTGTTCTTGTCCTTCCTGCGTTTCTGACGCTTGCATTGCTTTCTTCTTTTCCTCTTCACGGCGAATCTTATCGGTTGCGGTCGTGGAGATTTCCTTCAACAGGTCTGGCGGAATGATGACTTCGACGGGTACCGGCTGTTTGCTGGAATCCTTGAAGTAGGCGACGGCACCACGAATGGTCTTGTCCTTGCCGGTCTCCTTGTCCTTGATACGCAGACGCCTCATGCCAGCCCAGTTCGGCTCATCGTTCTCCTTCGTATCACCCATGCTCATACGGGAGCGGATACGATTGCCGGAATCCTCAATCTGCAACAGTCGCAAAGCGTCACGGGCAGGAGAATCCTGAATCGGGTCGTCCAAAGCCAGCAGGAACGCTCGGCCGATACCGCCTGTCATACCAGCGTTGATGAACTCCTTGACCTTCTGGGAGGCGAACACCGGAGTGAAACGGCGGGAACGTGCGGTACGCATCCACTCGTTCACCTTGGCGGAACCCTTGTCCTCGCCTAGGATTGCCCAAGCCTCATCGATGCCGACCATTCCGTCTCGTTCGCTTACTGCGGCACCCGCGCCGAACACAATCATACGAAGCACCCAACGTTGGATACGTCCTGTAACGGTGTTCTCGGCTCCCGGTTCCGGAATCATGGAACGGTTTCCAGCGTTGATAAGGGTAAGGTTCTGACTGACACGCAAAGGGGCCACGTTATCGTTCGTACCGAAGATAAGACGCAACGACTGGTTCGTATTGACGCTCATCGTAATCAGTTTGAACACGTCCAACGTGTCCGGATACAAGTTGTATTGCGAAGGGTCTTTCCCCGCTTGCTGGAGAGCACGGAAGTCGGTAGCCGCCTTGTACAGGATTGTCCCGCAACAGCGGCCACCCTTCTTGTAACCGTAATCCAGCATGGCCTTAACGGTAAGCTCATAGGAGGTATCGCCGTCAGGTTTCAGAATATCGGAAATCATGATAGCGGCCATATCCTTGGCCTCTTCCTCGCTTCGGAGCACATTGTACGGGTCGAATGTTCCGTCAGCGATGTCGGAATCCATTCGGAGCACTGTTCCGTTACGGGACAGGACGGCATCCTCGAAGTCGTTGCCTTCCTTCGGGTTGACGAGAATACAAGGCGTTTTGCCCTTGCCGCTACGGGAGTCAATCAGCATCCACTGGAGGAACAGGCTCACCAACAGCATGGACTTTCCGGAACCGGTTTCACCGATGACCAGAATGCCCGGTCGGGTATCCTTATCCTGCACGGTGGTAGTGCCCACGTAAACGGGTTGCCGGTTCGCTTCGGTCAATCCGACCAGTGCTCCAGTATCATCACCGGCCTTGGCGAAACTACTCACGCCGCCACCAGCCACGCAGGTCGCAGACCAGTGAATCTCATACGGTGTCATACGCACCGGAGAACACGCCTGCATGCTTTTGAACGCCATCAACTGTTCGTTGGCCGTGGTCAGATTCGTGAACTCGAAATTCTGGATGTTCTGCAACGAGTCCACGGCAATCTGAGCGTTACCTGCCACACAGGTGGCGACACTCAAATCGATGATGCTCGGCGGCATTTCGGGAGAATTGTAAATGGCCTTCTTATAGTCCAGACGATATTTCAAATCGGTCATATCGGCGGAAGCCTCACGGCCATGCTGATAACGTTCCTTGATGTTCTCGTCAATCGTGCGGGCGTTACGGCGAATCGTGTCAGCCGTCACCTTGCCGGGTTCGACCTTGCCGCGAATGGACGTTCCGACGGCGTTCGCGCCACCCGCCGTAGCGACTTCCATCAGTTTCGCAATCCACAGGTTGGACGGGTCGGTGATGTCCGATTGTGCGAACTGGGTTGTTCGGGCGAAGCAGATGGACGCCGGATACTCGCTGTCGATGTTCCACTGGTCGCAATCGATTCCCTCATCGTATAGTCGTTTCGCGTTCTGGCAGACCTTACTGTTCGGGAAGAAATGCAGGTGGTCGTTCTCGGCAATGATGGGAAGGGCGGACGCGGACGCTCGACTCACCCACCAAGTCTCCATCATCGCAACCATCTGCTCGCGTTCGCTTTCCTCCATGATGGTGAACGGGATAAGACCGGCGTTCAACATGATGCGTTCGATACGATGCGCGTCCGGCAGATACTCCTCAAACATGGCGTAACCGTTCGCCATGGAGAAGCTAAGCTGATTGAACTTCGTGGTGACTTTCCGAAGAAGCGACTGTTTACGGCCTTTCCTACCGGCTTCGCCACCCAGTTTCAACGGGACTCCGATGACAGCGAACTGCTTGCACACGTTCAGATTACGGTAATAGTAAGCCTGATAGCTTTTCAAATCATCCTGTTGCATTACCGGCGGACGGTAGGGGATAGGCATGGAACCCGTAAGCAGATGGAATTCACGGTATTCGCTTTTCAGCAAATCCCTGTAGCGCATGCCCGCCACGCTGACCTCACCGGCCAGCCCGTCGAAGAAAGCCATGAAGCTTTGCTCGGCTTCCTTCCTTTTGGAGTCGCCCGCACCATCCAATAGTGCGCTCGTCCAAGGAATCTTCGCATACAGCCATACCGTTCTGTCCGGTGTCGCCGCTCGGAGCAGACCGTATTCGCTACCGGGGCTGATGAAGCTTTCCGGACGATAGAAACCGTCTCTTGCCATTTCGGGTCAACCACTTTCGATTCTGTGGAATCTTTCCTGTATCACTGGTTTCGACTCTAATGGTTTCGACTGTTGTCAACCTTCGGAAAACGGAAAAATCCCTCCCCCAACGGATATTCCAATAGGGGAGGGATTCAGAATCGGCGGATTGAATCAGTCGTTCAGACCGAAGTATTCCATCGGGTCGAAATCGGCGCTCATGTATTTTCCGGGATTGTCGTCGTCGACCGGCTTGGCCGGTGAGGTCAGCGTGACGGTCGCTTTTCCGCCACAGTAGGGGCATTCTCCTAATAAGAGTGCTTTCAGGTCTTCGGGATTGTAGATTGGGGTTTTTGGCTTTTTCATTTTTGCTCCTTTTGATAGGGCGTGTGAACGCATTCAGTATAACATGAGTAAAAAAATGCGAAAAATCATGCTCTACAATTAAAAGAATGGCAACAACAAAACAACTACTCATGCGGGTACTTCAAACCAAATCCCCCGAACTATTCGACGGAAGCGAAAACGAACCTGTCAAAGTAACCGACTATGACTACATGCCCTTCTGCCAAGCCGTCTGCGAAACCTGCGGTGATGACCCGGAAATGATGACCATTATATATGAGACCAAAGGTGGGAAACAATACGGGCAATCATACGACTATTTCGGCTTGCCTAACCTGTTGGAAACGTTGGACAAATGGGACGAAGAACATAACTGATATATGAGTAGCCCCACCATCCGAAAGTGAATGGCGGGGACTACTTGTGTTTACGGCTGTTCTAGAAGAATCGTTTTAGAAGTCCGTTGAATAGGTTCTTGACCCAGTTCTTCTTGGTACTGGTGGTGTGGTGTTTGTTCGTCGTATGCGAATTGTTTTTACCACTGGTGGAACCGTTGGGCTGGTTGCTCTGATTATTACTTCCGTTCGTATTGTTATCGAAATTGCCGGTAGTGTTCGAACCGGATGTTCCACCGGTCAACCGTTGTTTCACTTGACTGGTGGAAATAATGGTTTCAGCCGGACAGGAAGCCAATACTTGTGCAAGCTTATCATGCTCCTTCTGGTCTACCATCAGCCCATACTTGGCTTTGATGCCGATTTGCAGACTCGCATAATCGCATTGGAAGGCTTGATTGGATGGCTCCCATTCGGCTATGGTGCCGTCCTTTTTCACATTGTTAGCTTCCGCTTGGGATGCGAGCAGAACGTCCGGGTCGTTGTAGTAGGCGTCTCGCTGGGCGAAGTCGAGCTTGTCCAAGCCGGAACGATACGCTTCCGCATAGGCGACCACATGGTCGATTTGGATGCCGCCGTCACGGTTGGACGCGCTTCCACCTTCGGTCTTGTTTGACTGGCCTCGTTGGAAGTGGATGGTTTTACCCATGTATGGTTCCAGTAGGATGCCGGTGTTCACGTTGCCGCGACTATTGTAGGTGACATTGCTCATGTCACGTTCCAACACGAGGTCACGGGTCGTATAATTGCCGGTCTTGCCATCGACCTTGTTCCACTGGTGCGACTTGCGGTCGGAGGATACATCGGATTTCACACCAACTGTAAGCGTGCTCAAAACTTGTGTGGCCGACTGGCCAACCGGAATACTTCCCGTAGCGTCAGCGGCATTCGCTGGTACTCCAGTCGAAAGCATCCCCAGCATGATGATAGCCGGTATTGACCGGTAGAGGAGTTTGTTTTTCAACGAGACTAGTCCTTCTCACCGTCCGACGGAGTGTCCTCAACGCTTTCGGCATGAGTGTCGAAGACACTCCTACCGTCGGATTGTTTCGCGACCACACACATGCTCATGACAATCATGCCAAGAAGTGTTCCGACGAGAAGTCCTAAAATGAACGTCACCATGATTTTATTCCTTCTTCCTTACATGAGAAAAATCATCCACGCACGTTGTAGTCGGCGCACAGGTCGTTCATGGCGTGCAGAAGCTTGTATGTGTAGATGAACGGTCCGACGATGATAAGGGAGCCGAGAATGTTCCACAGCCAGTAGGTTGCGGCAGTGACCGTTACCGGTAGTCCGCGAGCGGCCTGTTCGGTGCC
>ERZ779941.983-NODE-983-length-10097-cov-3.177554_pt1 | contig 10097 bp, 9 predicted proteins | sample MGYA00511952_ERZ779941 | MGnify/ENA primary metagenome ERZ779941 (study PRJEB29588, sample SAMEA2142846) | human gut metagenome | biome: human gut; feature: human-associated habitat; material: faeces | place: Denmark | collected 2008/2010 ...
CGCCCCCTTCGCTCCTCTGATCATGGCAGAGGTCGAATTCGGCAGCAAGGAAGCTGCGGAAGCATTCGTTCCTCCCGCATGGTTCGATAAGGATGTGACCTACTGCAAGGAATACCACAATTCCTATCTGGCGCTGGAACTGCATCATGCACCGGAAGCATAATGTTTTTCTAAATTAAAACAGCAGGGAGTCCACATTCATGGATCCCTGCTGTTTTACTGTATATCTTCCAGTCGAAAACCTTCCAATTCGTTATTCAAAAATTGTGATACAAACGTAAGGGCTGCTCCCTCTGCCATCGGATTCACAGAGTCCACATCTACACAAATTTTCTGTGTTTCTTCTGCAAGAACCGGATAAGCATTTACCTTATCTTTCAATTCCTGCAGCCGTGGCTCCAGGTAGGAGGCAAGTTCTCCTCCTATAATGATATCCGCATCATAGCTCAGAAAAATATTTCCCACCGCCTGTGCAAAATGTGTCAGGTACTCATCCCATCGTTTCATGCTTTCCGGGTCTTTTGCATCCAGTTTTTCAAAAAATGTCTGTAGCTTATCTTCTTCATTTCCAATCAGATTGTAAAGCGAACAATACGCTGACCAACAGCCTCTTCCTCCGCAAAAACATTCTTTTCCGTTTGGATCCAGTACAATATGTCCAAATGCTCCCGATTTTCCCGAAAGACCACTGTATATCTTATTGTTCAATATTACTGATCCTGCTACACCATTATTAGTAACAATAATATAAACTGCATCCTGCAGATTATCCGCTCTCCATACTGCTCCAAATCCGGCAGCATTGGCACCATACTCTATATGGATAGGAAAATCTATATTTTTCTGCACAATATCCAATGCCAGGTTTTTGCGTCCCAAAACAGTTGCCCGGTAAACCATCTTCCCCGAAGGTGAAATTTCTCCGGGAAAAGCGATCCCCACACCCAGAATATTTTTTACATCTTTATTGATTTCCATCGTCTCATGAATTAACTCATTGATCTGTTTCCAATAGGTATCATTGTTTTCAAAGAGAATATGATATACTTTTCTGGCAGTCACACGCCCATGAAGGTCAATCACACAGATGTCTGCATGATGCTTACGTATTTCCACACCAACTGCATGATATGCATCGTAACAAAATTCTATCAAATGTGGCTTGCGTCCCCCGGAAGAAGGCATTTCTTTTCCTTCGCGAACAAGTCCGGCTCCCATAAACAGTTGAACTGCCTGCGTAACTGTAGGTCCACTGAGATGCAGCCTGTTTTTTATGTCCATTTGTGTCAGGTTCTCTTCATGAAATAAAAGTTGTAATACCCGGATCCGATTTGCCGTTCTGACATCAATATTACTCACAATTATCTGATTATCCTGTTTAATATCCATAGTTCCCCCTTTGCTCGCAGACAGTGTCCTCATAAATAATAGTGTAACATATTTTTTTCTTTTGCAAAACGCTTTTTTCAAAGTCAGGTCATCAAAATTAAAAATATTTTGATGACCTGATCTTTTTATCTGTACACCACTGTATAGTTGCGACAGATACCTTTTTTAATTTCCCTGCTTCGATTGCAAAAATACAAAATGTAATCAGCCAACACCATAAATTCATTCAGACAGTAAAAATAAATTGCGTTATCAACAGATACTAATAATTTATTCAGTATGCCAAACACATAAGCAAGTACAATAAAGCTCATAAACAGAAGATTCTTTCCTTTAGTGGACTTACTCTTCCAACTGTTATATAAATTGATGGGCCATGCCAAGCCAAAACATACAATCATTAATACTTCTAAAATTGACATCTTTGCCCCCTATAATTTTGTATCCCACAATCCCGCAAACGGATCCACAGGAGAAATCCCTTTAAATTCACTTCGTCCCATCAGCTTTTCCACCATAGCATATACAGTTGTTGCATTGCAGGTATATGCATTGATATAAGTCCTTACCATCGGTACATCCACCAGGTGATAGGGATTGGAAAAGGACAAAAACAAGGAAGGAAGATCACATACATATTTGGGAGAGCTCTCACCCAAAAAGTCATCCCATGTAATTCTTATGGTGGTCTGGTTGCTTCCTACCTTCATATTCGCAAAATAAATTACCAGATCGGTTTCTTTCTTATAATCTTCCAATGAAAAATCCACATCCGGATATTTACCGTCTTTAAAATAGCTTACTTCAAAGCCTTCTTTCTCCAGCAATTCTTTGAACAGCTCCACTTCCTCCAAAATTCCACTTTCCGGCAGTCTTTCATTTGTAATCTGAATCAATTTAATTTTAGGAGTTTTCCTTGGTGTCAAAGGCAGCAGATTCTCTTTATTTTTGACCAGTGTAATGCTTTGGTCAGCGATTCGTTCTGCCGCTGCCTGATGTTCTCTGCTCTGCAGGCAGGCCAGTGCCTCTCTGCCCGGAACAGGATTACCCTGGTGTAGTCCTATACTCGCCTTTAGTGCCAATATTCTGGTTACCGCTTCATCCAGGCGCTTATGGCTCAACAGACCTTTTTTCAAACCATCCAGCATATATCCGACATCTTCTTTTTGATTAATTGTGAACAAGAACATGTCCGCGCCGCGCTCAATGCATGCCGGAACCGCAAGATGTCGTGGCATACTACAGGTAAATCCGACCATTTGTGTGGCATCCGTTACAATCAGACCGTTAAATCCCATTTTTTCCCGCAATACGCCTTGCATAAGTTCACTGCTCAATGATGCTGGCATGATTTCTTCATCGCGGATTTCCGGACGGATTCTTCTGCACAATTCCGGCTGTCTGATATGAGAACACATCACCGTCGGTGCACCGTAATCAATGAGTTCCTGATACAGATGTCCGTAAGTCGCATCCCACTCTTCCACGGACAGACTATTAACGCTGCTCATCAGATGCTGATCTCTGTAATCCACACCATCCCCCGGGAAGTGTTTAATTGTTGAGATAAATTTTCTCTCACGGCACGCGTCTATGTATGCCTTTGCCATTCTCAGAATTCTCTCCGGATCGCTTCCATAGGTACGTACATTTGTAATAGGGTTCTCCGGATTTCTGTCGATATCGATGATCGGTTCAAAAGTCCAGTTGACTCCGCATGCGCCGCCTTCCTCACATGCTACCGCCGCAAGGTCATATGCTGCCTGTGCGTCATCCGTTGCTGCACATCCCATGGGACTTGCCACATAGGTACCATTCGTCAGTCCACCGTTACCGCCGGAACCTCCTCTTTCCAGATTGCAGGAAATCAAAAGAGGAATTTTAGCTTTTTTCTGCAGTCTTTCTGAAAAATCATGCATTTTTTCTCCCGGAAACGGTCGATACATCACGCCGCCCGGTTCAATGACCTCAAACAGGTCCTCCGGTTCCCGTCCGGGTCTGTCCCACAAGATTTCACAGAAAAGCTGACCTACTTTTTCCTCATCCGACATGCCTTCCAATGTTTTTTTTACCCACTGACAAGCTTCCTCGTCCAGGAAAAAAGGCTTTTTCTTCAAATCTATCATTTCACTTACTCCTTTTTTCTCATACGGTCAAATACACGCTCTGTGTATACATCCAGAATTACTGCTACCAGTATGATTACTCCTTTAGATACCATCTGCCAGTAGCTGGATACCTTTAACAGATTTAATCCATTACTGATCAGACCGATTACCAGACATCCGAATAATGTTCCGCCTACCGTTCCCGAGCCACCTCCCATAGGAGTGCCTCCGATAACTACCGCTGCAATAATATCCATTACAGTGTCTCCGCCCAAAGTTGTCTGCGCTGATGCAACACGTCCGCAGGATACCATAGCCATGATTGCGATAGTAAATCCAAGTAACGCCGAAACGTATACTCTGGTTCGTTCTACATTGATACCCGATACTCTGGCTGCATCAGGATTTCCTCCTACCGCAATTACATTTCTTCCAAACTGTGTCCTGCTAAAAATAATATGACCTGCTATGATGAATACCAGCATCAGCAATACGGAAAAAGGAATCGGTCCGACATATCCCTGACCCATGAAAAGAATCCCTTCGTTCAATCCACTGATGGGCGAACCGTTTGACAAAAGCATCAATACGCCACGAAAAATCTGCTGCATAGCCAAAGTTACCAAAAATGGCGGTAATCCGAATTTATTTTCGATAACGGCATTTGTAGATGAACAGCACACTGCAATCACAACACAGATGAGCAGCAATAACGGAAACGGCATACCTGTCTGGCTTAACAGACCTCCGATAATTCCAATCATGCACATCATATAACCGGCAGACAAGTCAACACTGTCCGATGCTAACAGGAACGTATATCCCACACCTATAATTCCATTTGCCGCAATCTGTCTGATCAGACTCATTAAATTTCCCTTTGTCAGGAATGTATCTGTTGATAAAGTCAACAGAATGAAAAAAATCATTACCAGCAAAAATGCACGGTTTTGTAAAAAGAAGATTAATAAATTATATTTACCGAATTTTTTGTGATTTTTCTTTTGCATTTCTAGCCCTCCACTTTCTGCGGCTGTACCAGACCAAACATTTCACTCATGATCTGTTCCGCAGTTGCATCGCCTCTATTATGAGCAGCAACAATATGCCCCTCTCTTACTACCATGACTCTATCACTCATTCCCATTACTTCAGGTAAATCACTGGAAATCAGAATGATAGCCATTCCCTGCGCTGCAAGCATATTACAATATTCATAAATTTCACTTTTGGCTCCTACATCCACGCCTCTTGTCGGTTCATCCAGAATTAATATCTTCGGTTTCGTAAGCAGCGCCCTGCCTAACATTACCTTCTGCTGGTTTCCACCTGACAGCGACCAGATAGGTGCCTTGGCTCCTGCTGTTTTCACATGGAGTTTTTTAATCATGTCTTCGGTATCCGTATCTTCTTTTCGAAAACTGATAATTCCCGCCTTGCATATCTTATAGAAGTAAGACAATGTCATGTTCAATTGGACATTCATTTTCTTAATAACGCCCTGTCTCAATCGATCTTCTGTCACCATTGCAATGCCGTGGTTCAATCCCTGTCGCGGAGTTTTATTTACAACTTTTTCGCCGTCTACCAGGATTTCACCATTATCCGCAGGTGCAATGCCGTAGATTCCCTGCATAATTTCTGTTCTTCCGGCTCCTACAAGTCCGGCAAATCCAAGTACCTCTCCGGCTCTCACTTCAAAATTGACATTTTCAAATATATTTTTTTTGCTAAGATTTTTTACTTCCAAAAGGATCTTTCCAGGATTCTGTTCCCTCTTCGGATATAAATTTTCTACCTTTCTCCCTGCGATTCCGTCAATCAGATCATCCATCGTCATTTCTTTCACCTGATGCAGACCGACCATATGACCGTCACGGAAAATTGTCACTCTATCCGCAAGATCAAATACTTCTTCCAATTTATGACTGATAAATAATACCGAGACCCCTTCTTGTGTAAGTCTTCGGATAATTTTATACAGCACTTTGACTTCCTTGTCTGACAAAGCACTGGTAGGTTCATCCATTATAACGATCTGGGAACCATAGGAAATAGCTCTCGCTATTTCTACCATCTGCATCTGTGCAGTACTCAGATTTTTAACACTTTCCTTTGGATTCAGATCAATCCCATAATCATCAAACAACTTCTGTGTACGTTCTTCACACAGTTGTGGCATATAAATGCCACAACGTGAGAATTGATTACAACGTCCTATCCATACATTATCTGCCACAGTCATGCTGGGCACCAGGCACAATTCCTGATGAATCATAGAGATTCCCTTCTGAAGTGCATCACTGGGATTTTTAGGTTCATATGTTTTCCCATTTAACAGCATAGTTCCTTCATCGGGTGTAAAACTCCCCAGCAATATGTTCATCATAGTTGACTTTCCAGCTCCGTTTTCTCCTGCCAGAGCCAACACTTCACCTTTTTCCAGGTCAAAATTGACACGTGTCAATGCATGCGTCGAATAAAAACTTTTACTGACATCCTTCACTTCCAGTACTTTCATCCCATACGCCTCCCGAATAAAATAATTACTATTCTGCCGGGGTCATTCCATTTGCCAGCATTACCTCTTCATAAGTGTCAGGAGTCACAATCTGATAATATCCTTCTACCTGGTTCTTCTTATCTACTTCTTTTCCTTCGATTGCTGATTCCACATAGTCTGCACTGGATACAGCAAGCTGTCTCATTGCCATCAATACGGTTGCATCCAGTTCGCCGGATTTAAGATAAGACTGACCTGTTGTTGAACAGTCAATGGAGACAATAATGTAATCATCGGTTGATGCTCCCTTTGCTTTAATCGCATTGATGATACCTGCTGCCTGTTCATCAGACTGTGTCACAAAACAATTGATTTCCGGATAAGTTGTCAGCATATCTGTTGTAATATCATATGCTTTCTGTGTATCAAATTCTGCATACTGGCTTGCTACCAGATGTACTCTGTCCGCGTATTCACCCTTCAGGCAATTTTCTTCAAATCCTTCATATCTCTGTTCAACAGAAGAAGAACCGGACTGTCCGTACAAAAATGCAATCTGCAGTTCCAAAGCATCATCTTCTTTTAACAGATTATTCAGATATTCTGCCTGTACTTTTCCTGCTTCATGATGATCGCCTGCTACATATGTATAATAACTGTCTTCACCGGCGTTGATTGCTCGTCCTGCAATAATTACGGGCACTCCTGCGGCTCCCAATTCTTCAATCGCTGCTGCTGAGCCTTCGGTGTCACAGCCCATAATCACCACAGCATCACAGCCCATATTCATCAAAGATTCCATATTATTTAATTCTGTGGATACATCACCGTTTGCATTCTGCAAAACCGGAGTCCATCCTCTCTCCAGGGCAACATTTTCAAAATAATCTGCCATCTGCTTCATTGTAGAATCCATAGAGTTTAAAGAATAACCTACCAGATATCCTTCTGCGTTTGTTTCCTTTTCCTCTCCGGATACAGAATTTTCCTGATTCTGCGTACTTTCTGATACATTTCCGGAATTTCCGTTTCCACAGGCAACTAACCCCATTGTCATAGCCCCAACAACCACAACTGCCATTACCTTCTTTAAAAAATCCTTTTTCATTTCTTTTCTCCTTTCGTGAGTACCTTCTCTGCAAATATACTTTTGTTAAACTTATTTGCAAAAGTAAGTATATATCTTTTCTTTTATATTGTCAATACACTTTTGCAAAACATTTTTATTTAAGTCTTTATAATTATTAAAATCTTGGGAATATTTTTTGAATTTCTCTGCTGCTGCAGACACATCTGCTTCTTCAAATATTGCTGATGATGTCTTTCTGTTTTTATCCATTTCCGCAATTGCCATAATGACATAGCGGTCCTTCTCACTCCATTGTTTTAATAATTTACTGTTATACCATGATGCCAGTTTCTCGGTTTTTTCCTCATCGGAAACCGCATCTGCCATTAGTATTTCTTTTACCAACAGAAACTGATACAGTTTTTCCGTCATTGGAATCCTGTCTGTCATGTACGCCATCAGCATTTTTTCATCTGCTGTTTTCTGTTCTTCCCCATAAGGAAACATTTTCTGAAAATACTTTTTCCGGTTTGCTTCCTTATCGTCTTTGGATTCAAACTGAAACCATTGCCCTATCCCTGCCATACCATAACCTCCTGTTTATTTTACGATGTTTTTCAAATCGCCAAATGTGTTTAAAGCCCAGGTAACATTTTTGTCTTTTGCGGCATCTCCCAGTCCTGCGCTGTCAAATCCTCCCGCTGAAGCTGCACTTATTCCGGCACATGCATCCTCCACCACCAGACATTCCGACACTGCAAGACCTATTTTCCCGGCAGCTTTTAAAAACACTTCTGGATCCGGTTTGGAATGTGTAATTTCATTTCCATCACACACTGCATCGAAATAATTGCCCAGACCTATCTTATCCAATATTTTTCTTGTGTTTTTACTGGATGATCCAATTGCCAGAAGACATCCTCTGTTTCGCAGTTGTTCCAACGTTGATCGAACATCCTCTTCCAAATCTCCGGGAGACATCCGGTCTAATAATTTTATATAAATAGCATTCTTTTTTTCTGCCATTTTCTTTTTTTCTTCCGGAGAAAAAACTTTTCCTGCATGCTCCAGTATAATTTCCAGGCTTTCCTCTCTGGATACTCCACGCAATCTATTGCTGACAGCAGGATCAAAATATATTCCAGACTCTTCTGCCATTTCTCTCCATGCCCGTTCATGATATTGATCCGTACAGCATATCACACCATCCAGGTCGAAAATAATTCCTTTATATTTTTTCATTGTTATATCCATTCCTTTCTTTTACATTATTCTATTCCATCTAAATCTAAGAATACCATATCGCAATATCTTTTGCAATTTACTTTTGTTAATATATTTTACTTAAGTGTGTAAATAAAAACTCCCGGTATCTCTACCAGAAGTTTTTTAATCAAGGGCTACAGCCTTGCATATAATTTTGCCATTTTATAGATCTTCTTCGCCAGCTTCGGATCCAGTGCATCCTTATCCATGCGCCATTTCCAGTTGCATCCTAACGTGGAGGGAATATTGATTCTGGCACTGCCGTCCAGCTCCAGATAATCCTGCATAGGAATGATTGCGGTATCCGCACAGCTGGACAATGCCGTCCGGATGATCTCGAAGCAGAGCTTTTTATCATTCTTATGTCCCAGATACTTTTTCGCGAACTTCCGATCCTTCTCCGGCATGTTCTGCAGAAATCCTACCGTAGTATCGTTGTCATGGGTTCCGGTATAGACTACACAGTTTTTATCATAGTTATGGGGCAGATATTCACTGTCATTCCCCGCATCAAAAGCAAACTGCAGGATCTTCATTCCCGGGTAGCCTGTTTTCTTCACCAGGCGGATCACGCTGGGTGTCAGGAATCCGAGATCTTCTGCGATGACCTTCTTTTTGCCCAATTTCTTCTTCATCACAGCAAACAGTTCATAGCCCGGTCCCTTCTCCCAGTGACCGTTCTGTGCCGTAGGATCTCCGTAAGGCACAAACCAGTACTCGTCAAATCCCCGGAAATGGTCGATACGGAGTACATCGTATAGCTGATAGCAATATGCAATACGCTGCATCCACCATTCGTAACCGGTCTTCTTATGATATTTCCAATCATAGAGCGGATTGCCCCACAACTGTCCGGTCTCAGAGAAGCAGTCCGGCGGGCAGCCTGCCACACCGATGGGACGTCCTTCCTTATCTAACTGGAACAGCTTGGGATTCGCCCAGGTATCGGCACTGTCAAAAGCTACATAGATAGGAATATCTCCTACGATCTCGATGCCCTTTTTATTCGCATAAGCCTTCAGTTCTTTCCACTGTTTGGCAAACAGGTACTGCTGGAAGCAGTAAAATGTGATCTCTTCTGAGAGCTTTTTGCGGTACTTGCGAAGTGCTGCCGCTTTTCTGAGACGGATGTCCTCATCCCATTCCATAAAGCAGACGCCGCCGAATGCATTTTTTACTGCCATATACAGAGCATAATCATCCAGCCAGTAAGCATTGTCCGTGATGAACTTCTGATACTCCTGGCTTTCCAGAAGTCCCTGTTTTTTCGCATTCTCAAATGCAATCTTCAGAACCTTGAACCGGGACAGATAGATCTTCTCATAGTCCACGTAATGTTCATTGTCTCCGAAGTCATAGCTGTCACAGATCTCCTTCGTCAAAAGCTCTTCCTCAATCAGAAGCTCCAGATCGATATAGTAAGGATTCCCCGCAAAAGTGGAAAACGACTGATAGGGCGAGTCTCCGTACCCGGTAGGGCCTAACGGCAGGATCTGCCAGTAAGTCTGTTTGGCCTCGGCGAGAAAATCAACGAACGCAAAGGCCTCTTTTCCCAGTGTGCCGATCCCGAAGGGCCCCGGCAGGCTGAAAACGGGCATCAGAATGCCGCTTGCACGCATAGTGTGCGCACCTCCTTAGCCCTTCACAGCACCTGCGACCACACCTTCAATGATGTATTTCTGGCAGGTCATGTACAGGATGATGATGGGGATGATGGCAATGATGATGCAGGCCATCATGGGGGCCAGCTCCACGCGGCCAT
>ERZ779941.987-NODE-987-length-10063-cov-2.801259_pt1 | contig 10063 bp, 5 predicted proteins | sample MGYA00511952_ERZ779941 | MGnify/ENA primary metagenome ERZ779941 (study PRJEB29588, sample SAMEA2142846) | human gut metagenome | biome: human gut; feature: human-associated habitat; material: faeces | place: Denmark | collected 2008/2010 ...
CTAAGAAAAATATTCTGCCAGTATCATCCTGAAGAGGTGTCAGGGAGTTGGTGGTGGCTGCAAAGGCGGCATAACGCTGGCTCTGCTGGTATGTCGTCTCGTACATCTTGCGCTCCACAACATCGGTACGCTGGATGAGATGCTTGAAATATGCCATCTGGGTCTTGGATATCTGGTCATACTCATCGATGGAGATAAGCAGGAAACGGCTCAAGGCTCTCAGGGCTTCCTTCTTGTTGGTGAAATCTATACGGTCGGTATAGAACGGTCTAAGCTGTTCGGGCAGGAGCATTCTCATAAATGTCGATTTGCGAGTACCCTGACCACCGATAAGCATGAGTACCATCTGGGCTCCATAGCGCCCGTTTACCTTCATCCACTGGCTGACCATCGAACGCATCCATATCCTGAAATGGGTTGTCCAGTCTTCCATCTTGGTAGTGACACGAGCAGCCAGCTCCCCTACTCTGTCCCTTCCATCCCACTTCGGGAGACGGTCTATCCACTCCCTCACAGGATCATACTCATAGATACGCTCGGAATATATGATACGGTCGAGGTCCTTGTCCCACACTTTGATGCCCTCCTGCAGGGCTGCAGTATGGATATCATTGCGTGCCTCACGTGTCAGGGGATGCCAGGAAAGGATATACCTGTCCTTCTCCTGATACTCTACATCGCCAGTAATGGTATTGCGGCGGAACAGGTATCTCCTGCCGAGGAACTCATGCAGCAGTTGTTGATACATCACGTTGAAGTCGATCGGGTGGGACATGCCATAGCGATGGCGGGAATAGGCATTTTCCATACACGACCTGACAAGAGTATCCTTACCACGGAAGTCTCCAAGATGTAGGATGCACTTCGCTGCTACCTCCTGGTCTATTCCGGCAGCATTGCACTCATCAGCCAGACGAAGCAGATAGTCTGGTTCCTCAAGATGCTGGTCGAAGGACAACCTTCGGCAGATAAAATTAAACTTAGTCAACGACATCTCCAAAGCTGAATATCCAGGCAACACCTCCTTGGCGAGTGGATTTTCCTCCATAGGCTGCTGGCTCTTCAGGTAATAGTCCCCCTTTCCACCTGTAGGTTGTTCCATCAGGATAGGCACAGGTGCGGGATTGAGATAGGCGGAAGGGTCAGAGGATATTCTAAAATGACACTCCCCCGCCTCGCTGGCTACTTCAGGTTGTACTTCTGTAGAGGCAAAGACGAAGTCGGCAGCACGGATTGTTGCCATCTGATGAAACAGGCCGACGTCCCTCTCTGTGCTCGACAGGCTTCCATCCAAGAGGGCATAGGCCATGATCACCTTGAGCGACTGTCCGCTGGAGCCCATAAAGGACAATACCGTCTGGGGAAACTGATTGACACGTCTACGCAATTGTTCCAGTCTCTCCATATCATCCGTGATACGTAGGGACAGCGGGACAAAGCCAGTGTATCCATGTTCTCCCTCCTCAGGATAGATGACAGGCAACAAGCTGGCTGCTTCCTCCCCGTCGATATAGGGCACATGACCGGAGACCAAGGTCTCCTGGCGGACGGCAGAGACACGCTTGCCATAGGTTTCGGTCTTGATGAGCTTGTAAATTTCATCGAGCGAGATCCATTTCTCACGCTGTTCGGAGCGATACATGTATCGCATTTTCATTCGTTCCATTTCAGTAGTTATAATGATCAGTATATTAAAAGTGAAGATACCACGCAAAATTCTCGAGAGAATTTTATCCAAAAGTGGAGGTTTTGCACAGCAATAGGATATGTATTACAATAAATTCTCGAGAAAATTTAGCGTAATACGTGTTTTTCCTGGCAGCCTTTGACCATCTTTGACAACCTTTTTTGAGGTTGCACATCAGATGCACGAAGGCTTTTGACAACCTGTCAACCTATGGTATAAAAGATCTCAAATGCAAAGATACAAAATAAAAAGGTAAAAGCAAGAATTTTAGCCATTATTTTTACGCAATCTATATTCTATCCCATCCCTTCCAAATAGGCCGAGCACATCTCCGCGCATCGCTCTCCATCAACGCCGGCAGAGACGATACCACCTGCATAGCCAGCACCTTCCCCACAAGGAAAAAGACCTGCAATGCGGACATGCTGCAAGGTTTCTTTATCACGAAGGATGCGAACTGGTGAGGACGTGCGTGTTTCTGTAGCGATCAAAACTGCCTCATTGGTCAGAAAGCCATGGCTCATCTTGCCAAATGTCCTGAACCCTTCTTGTAAGCGCTTACCTATAAAAGACGGTAACCAGAAATGCAAAGGACTGGAAATCAAGCCTGGAGCATAAGAACTCTTGGGCAAATCATAACTTAAATGACTGTTGACAAAGTCGACCATCCTCTGGGCAGGCGCGGTTTGTTGCATGTTTCCTTGCTGCCAACAAGTACGTTCCAGGTTCTCCTGGAAATGCATCATGGCCAACGGACCTTGGGATATCGTCTTGTCTATATCAGGAAGGTCCTCAGGATGCAACTCCACAACCATCCCCGAATTGCTCCATTGAGTACCCCGGTTGCTCGGACTCATCCCATTGACGACGATTTGCTGGGGACCTGTTGCAGCAGGGATCACGAAGCCACCTGGACACATGCAAAAAGAGTAAACGCCACGTCCATCGACCTGAGTGACAAAGCTGTACTCAGCCGCAGGCAAGTATTTTCCACGCCCATTCTTATTATGATATTGGATCTGGTCGATGAGATGAGAGGGATGTTCCAAACGGACACCGACCGCAATTCCTTTCGGCTCAATATCAATCCCAGTTTTCTCCAAATAACGATAGATATCACGGGCACTATGACCGGTCGCAAGGATCACGGGACCACGGAAAACCACCTCCGCTCCTGTAGAAAGATTGACTGCCTCAACGCCAACCACCCTTTCCTTCTCTATGATGAGAGAGGTCATCTTCGTCTGAAAATGCACTTCCCCGCCACACTTCAAGATCGTATTTCTCATGTTCTCTATGACCCTGGGCAACTTATCCGTGCCAATATGAGGATGGGCATCAGCCAATATAGAAGTAGAGGCCCCATGCTGGCAGAAGACATTCAGGATCTTTTCTATGCTGCCGCGTTTTTTGCTTCTGGTATATAACTTCCCGTCCGAATAAGCGCCAGCTCCCCCCTCACCAAAGCAATAGTTGCTTTCTGGGTCCACTTTCTGTGTTCTCGTAATCTGCGAAAGGTCCTTTTTGCGTTCACGAACATCTTTCCCTCTTTCTAATATAACGGGGCGAAGCCCTAACTCTATAAGCCGTAGTGAGGCAAACAGACCACCTGGTCCCTCCCCGACAACGATCACCTGTGGCCGAGAGGAAACGTCCCCATATTCCACATGCTTATATTCATCATCTTGAGGAAATTCATTGATATAAACCCTGACCTTTAAATTCATGAAAATAGTCCGCCGCCGCGCGTCCACAGAACGCCTCAGCACTCTCACATGGTGAATTGTACGAGCATCAATACCTTTTTCTTTTGCTAAATAAGTAATCAGGGAATTTTCCGATGCAGCCTGCTCTGGCAATATTCTAATTTGATATTCGTTGATCATCTTCTTCCTTTCCTTTGTTGCAATCCCGCCAAGCAGATGCTGAAGAAGCCCTTGAAGGAGCAAGAAAGCACGCTCCGCCTGTATAGGATTGACATTTTCTGGCTGCAAAATTAATCATTTCTTTGCTAAAAATGCAATTTTCCTTTGTGATTTGCCATATTTCCATTAACTTTGCCGCCAAGTTTTGTTCCACCCCGTTTGTTTCGGGGCAACATAATATTAAAATCAGAAATCAAATGAAAGTGTTAAAATTCGGCGGGACATCGGTAGGTTCCGTAAAAAGCATTCTTAGCTTAAAGCACATTGTAGAAAACGAGGCAAGGAAGCAACCTGTTATCGTAGTGGTAAGTGCCTTAGGAGGCATTACAGACAAGTTGCTTGCGACCTCACAGTTAGCCCTAAAAGGTGATGAGCATTGGAAAGACGAATATGAGTCTATGGTGAATCGCCATCACAAGATGATTGACACCATTATCACCGACCCTTCCAGCAGAGAGAATTTGTTTAACACCGTGGATGCTTTATTTGAGCAATTACGTAGTATCTACTTTGGCGTTTTTCTCATCCACGACCTGAGCCTGAAAACCCAGAATGCCATTGTCAGCTATGGGGAACGACTGAGCTCTAACATTGTGGCCACCTTGATCAAAGGATCAAAATGGTTCGACTCCCGCGACTTTATCAAAACTGAATATATTAACAACAAACATACATTAGATAGCGAATTGACTTACCAACTGGTCAGGGAGACCTTTGCCGACCTGCCCAGGATTTCCTTGGTACCCGGGTTCATCAGTCGCGACAAGAACAGCAATGAGATCACGAACCTTGGACGTGGAGGCAGTGATTATACAGCGGCAATCATCGCAGCGGCACTAAACGCGGAGATCCTGGAGATCTGGACAGACGTGGACGGGTTCATGACTGCTGACCCGAGAGTAATCAAGACCGCTTATACCATCAATGAACTGAGCTACATTGAGGCTATGGAACTTTGCAACTTCGGTGCAAAGGTAATCTATCCTCCTACCATTTATCCGGTATGTGTCAAGAATATCCCTATCAAGGTCAAGAACACATTCAACCCCGATCATACCGGGACTATTATTAAGAGAGAGGTTGCCAATGACCAAAAGCCTATCAAGGGTATCTCCAGCATCAGTGGAACCACCCTGATAACGGTATCCGGACTTTCTATGGTCGGCGTCATTGGAGTCAACCGCAGGATCTTCACAGTTTTAGCAGACAACGGCGTAAGCGTATTCCTGGTATCCCAAGCTTCTTCGGAGAACTCTACATCTATCGGCGTACGGGACATTGATGCAGCCAAAGCCGTAAAAGTGCTTAACAACGAATTTGCCAATGAAATAGAAGACGGTGCCATGTTTCCCATGCATGCGGAAGGGGGACTTGCCACCATCGCCATTGTTGGAGAGAACATGAAGCACACACCTGGCATCGCTGGAAAACTTTTCGGGACATTAGGACGTAGTGGTATCAGCGTCATCGCCTGTGCGCAAGGTGCCTCGGAAACCAATATTTCATTTGTCGTCGATGGGAAATTCCTTCGTAAGTCTCTCAATGTGCTACACGACTCCTTCTTCCTTTCTGAATACAAAGTCCTCAATCTCTTCATCTGTGGTGTAGGGACGGTAGGCGGAAAGCTTATTGAGCAAATCCGGTCGCAGTACGAAGAACTGAAAAAGCGGTCGCGCCTGAAACTGAATGTGGTAGGCATCGCCAGCTCAAAGAATGCCATCTTTTGCCGAGACGGCATTGACCTGGACGATTACCGTAACCAGCTAAAAGCTTCCGAGCCGAGTAATCCAGAGAAACTGCGGGAAAACGTTCTCGGCATGAATATCTTTAACTCTGTATTCGTCGACTGCACCGCCAGCAATGAGATTGCCCAGCTCTATCAAACATTCTTGGAGCATAATATCAGTGTCATCGCAGCCAATAAGATCGCCGCTTCATCTGAATACGAGAAATACATAAGGCTGAAGAATACGGCCTTGGCTAAAGGCGTCAAGTTCCGTTTCGAAACCAATGTCGGGGCAGGACTGCCGATCATTGGAACCATCAACGACTTGCGGAATTCAGGAGACAAGATCTTGAAAATAGAAGCCGTATTGAGTGGGACACTTAACTTTATCTTTAATGAGATTTCAAAAGAAGTTCCTTTCTCTGAGACAGTTAGGCGTGCTAAGGAACAGGGATACAGTGAGCCAGACCCACGTATAGACCTTAGTGGCACGGATGTCATCAGGAAACTTGTCATACTGACTCGTGAGGCTGGATACAAGATCGAACAGGCTGACGTGGAGAAGCATCTCTTCGTGCCAGACGATTACTTCAAGGGAACAGTGGAAGACTTCTGGAAAAAGCTCCCACAACTGGATGCAGCATTTGAAGAAAAGAGGAAAAAACTTGAGGAGGAAGGGAAACATTGGCGCTTCGTGGCAACGATGGACCATGGGAAAGCGAATGTAGCCCTCAAAGACGTAGATAGGAACCATCCTTTCTACAACCTTGAAGGCAGTAATAATATTGTATTGCTCACCACAGAACGCTACAAGGAATATCCAATGCTGATTCAGGGATATGGTGCTGGAGCCAGCGTCACAGCTGCAGGCGTCTTCGCCAATATCATGTCAATAGCAAATATCTAAAATTCCACTAAAAATGAAACATATCATCATCTTAGGTGATGGCATGGCAGACCATGCCGTCGCCCGCCTTGGCAACAAGACTCTCCTGCAATTTGCACATACACCCTTTATGGATCTCTTGGCCAAGAAGGGAAAGACAGGACGGTTGATGACCATTCCCGAGGGATTCCTGCCTGGATCAGAAGTGGCAAACAGCTCCATCATGGGTTACGACCAGCGTCAGGTATACGAAGGACGCGGTCCCTTAGAGGCTGCCAGCATTGGATATGAAATGGATCCTACAGATTTTGCGCTCCGCTGTAATCTTATCCACGTGAAGGAAGGAAAGATCATCACGCATAATGGAGGCAACCTTGAAACGAAAGACGCGGATGTACTCATCCAATACCTAAACGAACAACTCGGGAATGATCGAGTCAGATTCTATACCGGCATTCAATATCGTCATCTCCTAATTATAAAAGGTGGGAACAAGCATATCGTGTGCGCACCTCCCCATGATCATCCCAACGAGAACTGGCATGATCTGCTCGTCAAAGCAGAACCGGATGCCCCCATGGAAGCTGGTCGCATGACTGCGGCAGAGACCGCAGAACTGCTCAACAAGTTGATCATGAAGAGTAAGTCTATCCTGGAGAGACATCCCTATAACCAACAGAAAGTTGCCCAAGGCAAACGTACTGCCAATCTGATCTGGCCTTGGGGAGGCGGTTATCGACCATCCATGAGGACCTTAATGGAAATGTATCCGCAGATCAAGAGCGGAGCAGTGATCTCTGCCGTTGACTTGATCAAAGGAATAGGACATTATGCAGGTCTGAAGATTATCAACGTACCAGGAGCTACGGGACTCGCCAATACCAACTATAAGGGTAAGGCAGAAGCTGCGCTCAAGGCGTTGAGACAAAACGATTTCGTTTACCTGCACATAGAGGTAAGCGATGAGGCGGGGCATGATGGCGACCTGAGCCTAAAGCTCAAGACGATCGAGAACCTCGATTCCCGTGTCGTTGGCCCTATCTATGAAGAAATCCAAAACTGGGATGAGCCTGTGTGCATCGCCGTACTGCCCGATCACCCTACCCCTGTTGAAATCCGTACCCACGTGAAAGAACCTGTCCCCTTCCTCATCTGGTATCCAGGGATCACTCCTGATGACATGCAAGTTTATGATGAAGAGAGTTGTGTACGTGGCAGTTACGGAATGTTATATCTGACACAGTTCATGGAAGAATTTATGAAGATAGAATAAGATGAAATACTATAGTACAAACAAAAAAGCCCCTGTAGCCACTTTGAAAAAGGCAGTAGAAAAAGGACTTGCTGAAGACCGTGGCTTATATATGCCAGAAGCCATCAAGCAACTCCCGGAGTCCTTTTTCGACCACATCGATAAAATGACCTTCCCTGAGATAGCCTATATAGTGGCTAAAGCTTTCTTCGGCGAAGATGTCGAGTCAGACAGCTTAAAGAAGATCGTCTACGACACGCTGTCATTCGACTGCCCTGTTATCCCTGTTACCCAAGACATTTATTCCCTGGAGCTTCCATGGTCCGACGCTCGCCTTCAAGGACGTAGGCGCCCGTTTTATGGCGCGACTGCTCCAATATTTCATTCGGCAAGAAGGTTTTGGACAGGTCAATGTACTGGTTGCCACCAGTGGGGATACTGGTTCTGCTGTAGCCAATGGATTCCTTGGAGTAGAAGGCATCCACGTGTATGTGCTCTATCCCAAAGGGAAAGTCAGCAAAATCCAGGAAAGCCAGTTCACTACGCTTGGCCAGAACATCACAGCTCTTGAGGTAGATGGGGTCTTCGATGATTGCCAGGCACTGGTAAAAAACGCATTTATGGACATCGATCTCAATCAACATATGATACTGACCAGTGCCAACTCGATCAATGTCGCGCGTTTTCTTCCACAAGCATTTTACTATTTCAACGCGTATGCCCGCATGAAAGCACTGGGAAAGGCTGAAAACATGGTCGTATGCGTACCCAGTGGCAACTTTGGCAACATCACGGCCGGGCTTTTCGGACAGAAGATGGGGCTTCCCATTAAACGCTTCATCGCTGCCAACAACGCTAATGACATCTTCTATCAATATCTCAAGACTGGTATTTACGATCCCAAACCCAGCAAGCAAACTCTTGCAAATGCCATGGATGTTGGAGATCCCAGTAATTTCGCGCGTATCTATGACCTCTTTCATGGGAATCATGACGAGATATGCAAGGAAATCAGTGGGGATACTTTCAGCGACGAGCAGATTCGCGAGGCAATGGCAACTTGCTATCAGGAGAACGGCTACATCCTTGATCCTCACGGTGCCTGTGGATATCGTGCCTTGAAAGAAGGATTGCGACCCGGTGAGATCGGCGTATTCTGCGAGACCGCCCATCCTGCTAAGTTCAAAGACACCGTTGAGGCTGCTATCGGAACAAAGATTACCATCCCGGAACGGTTGGCTAAATTTATGAAAGGTAAGAAACGAAGCATTCAAATAGGCAAAGATTTTTCTGAATTCAAATCTTTCTTGCTAAAAGAATGACAAATCACATTTTTATTTACATTATGAAAGGTGAACCTTGGAGTTCACCTTTCTATTTTAAAAAATAAAACTTGTTAAATGCTTGGAAATACGTTTTTATTTGCTAAATTTGCAAGCAATAATTAAAAACCCACTTATTAAGGACCATGATATACATTGCACTGCCTGACAATAGTACAAGGTTATTACCTTTCTACCTCGCTATGGAGGAATACGTTGCCAGAAACATTGATGACGATGACTGCTTCTTTATGTGGCAAGTCAATCCTACTGTGATTTTCGGTCGTAACCAGTTAATCGAGAATGAAGTCAACTTGGATTACTGCCACAAGCATCATATCAACACATTCCGCAGGAAAAGCGGAGGAGGGTGTGTCTATGCCGACATGAGTAATATCATGTTCTCATACATCACCAAAGACGAGAATGTCAGCTTTACGTTTAACCGTTACATTGAAATGGTCGTGAACGTACTCCGCAAGATAGGGGTGGATGCTTCTGCCAGTGGAAGGAACGATATTATGATTGGTGACAAGAAAGTGTCAGGGAATGCATTCTACCATATCCCGGGAAGAAGTATCGTACATGGAACGATGCTTTATGACACGAACATGGAAAATATGGTGGGCAGCATCACTCCTACTGACGAGAAATTGCTTAGCAAAGGAGTCCAAAGTGTGCGGCAGCATATCGCCTTGCTCAAAGACTTCACCGACCTGACATTAGAAGGATTCAAGGACTTTGTCCGCACCCATCTCTGCGATAAGGAGCGCATGCTGGATACAAAGGACATCAAGGGCATCGAGAAAATCGAGGAGGAGTACCTGACTCCGGAGTTTATCTATGGCAATAACCCTCGGTATAGTATCAACCGCAAGAAGAGAATCGACAATGTCGGGGAATTTGATATCCGCATCGAATTGAAAAATAATGTGATCAAAGAGGTCAACATCATGGGCGACTATTTCCTGGTAGGGGATATAGACAATCGTATCCTGCGACCTCTTCACAATGTTTCTTTTGATGAGGAATCCATCTCGAAGAGTCTCCCAGATAGGATTGACGACATTATCCTCAACATGAAGAAGGATGATTTCGTAAAAATGCTTTTAGAAGAATAATGACATTACAGTTTAATACCAGAACATATGGAAAATAAAAGAACTTGTCTATACGACAAACATGTTGCATTAGGAGCTTTGATGCAACCTTTCGGCGGTTTCGACATGCCTATTCAGTACACATCAATTATTGAAGAGCACAAT
>ERZ779941.991-NODE-991-length-10041-cov-1.909674_pt1 | contig 10041 bp, 6 predicted proteins | sample MGYA00511952_ERZ779941 | MGnify/ENA primary metagenome ERZ779941 (study PRJEB29588, sample SAMEA2142846) | human gut metagenome | biome: human gut; feature: human-associated habitat; material: faeces | place: Denmark | collected 2008/2010 ...
GCTCTTCCCGTGGATCAGCTCAAGTGGGCGCATTATCGGCTTTACGGCACGGGTCCTGGATTCCAGGACAAAGGGCGTTAACCAGAAATACGTCAACTCTCCAGACTCTGAGATCTTCCACAAGACCAATGAGCTTTATGGCATCTTCCAGGCAAAGAAGGCGATTGCCAAGGAAGACAGGGTGTATATGGTGGAAGGACAGGCGGACGTGATCTCCATGTTCCAGAGCGGTGTGGAGAATGTAGTGGCGAATTCGGGCACTGCCCTCACCCTCCCTCAGATCCATCTCCTGCACCGCTTCACGTCGAATATCACGCTGATCTACGACAATGACGCCGCTGGCATCCATGCCGCATTGCGAGGGATGGACATGCTCCTTGCCGAAGGCATGAACGTCAAGGTGCTGCTCTTGCCTGCCGGCGAGGACCCGGATAGCTTCGCCCGGAAAAATACTGCGGATGATTTCAAGAAGTACATCGAGGATCACCAGACTGACTTTATCCAGTTCAAGACCGAACTGCTGCTCAAGGGCGTTACCGACCAGACCCAGCGGTCGGAGGCGATCAGCTCCATCGTCAGAAGCATCTCCTTCGTCCAGAACCAGATCCTACGCGATATCTATCTCCATGACAGTGCCCAGCGACTGGGCATGAACGAGGCAACGCTTATCAACACGATGAACCGCTATATACGAGATGGGAAAGAGCAAAAGTCGACAGAGGCGCGTAGAGAGCAAGAACGGCTCCAGGAGGCAGTAACCTCACAGCCTATCCAACCGGCCTCTCCTTTGCAACAAGCTACGAAAGTGGAGACGATGCTGATACAGCTGGTCATCCGCCATGGAGAGAAGATCATCGTGAATGATGCGCAAGACGACCAAGGGAATGTCTATGCGCTGACCGTCGCCCAATTCATCCACTACAACTTAGCAAGCGACCAATTAGGCTTCCATAGCGAGTTGTACAACCGGATCCTGCAAGAAGCCGTCGAGCATAGTGGGGAGGAGGGCTTTGTGGCTGAGCAATACTTCATCCACCACCCAGACATAGAGATCAGCAAGCTTGCATCGGACATGAGCTTCGATCGCTACCAATTGTCACACGCACAGCAGACACCCAAGGGGAATGAGACTGAGCCGACTGAGGAAGAACGGCAGCAGAAAGAGCAAAAAGACCGGGAGCAGTTGAGAGAGCAAGCACGCCATCTCATGCTTGACTTCAAGATGGACTACGTCACTCAGCACCTGAAGGACCTGCAAAGGGAAATCTCCCTGTCTGCCAATGACCCCGAGAAGATGATGAAGCTGATGGCTGAATACAAGGACATGCAGCAGATCCGCAATTCCTTGGCCAAGGAATTAGGGAATGATATCCTGCTTTAATGCCCTCAAATGGCATCGACTACAAATTTTAACATGAAACATTTCACATTTTACAATATAATACGTATTTTTGTCATGGAATAAAATGGCAGATTCAATTTATCTCACACTAAGAATCGTCCTTTGGGCTATTATCGTCGTCTTAGTCTTTAGGGCTGAACGTGCCTGGAGAAAACACCTCAAGGCAGGTCCGAACTTTTATGCATATACCCTAAAGGGCAACCAGTTGAGGATCAACAAAGCCTTGAAAGCCATGAATTGCCAATACAAATGGGAGAAAGACAAAAGTGGCAAGAGCGTTAAGTTCGATTTCCAGACAGGGCATTTCAGCATCAGGTTAGAGTATGGATTGCCATACGTCCTGCTTTCTTACCCCTTCCTCTTTGACGCGCCCTTGGCAGATCTCGAGCTAGTGAGGAATATATGCAACCAATGCAATATCATCTCGGGCAACATACGCGTTGCCTACAGTATTAACGAAGAGAAGAGCGTGGTGGATATCCATGTCATCAGCGCGTTGCTGCTCACTGACAGCATGGCAAAGGATGTCTTGGCCAATGCCATGTTAGAGATATTCAAATGGCAGTATGCTTTCTACAGGCGGTATAAGGATTTGCAAGAGGCAAACGCCAAGGCAGAAGGGCGTGACTTGGAGAAAGACCATGCCATGTACCAACGAGAGCTCTTCTTGATCAGGGAACAGGAAATCATGCACCAGGATGCAGGGCCTGACTGGAGGCAGGACGTGAGCAAAGTCATGTCCCTCAAGCAGGTACTGGCGACAGCCCTCGGGCTGAATGACATCATTCCGGTCCGGATGGCAGTCATCAAGGAGGATGTGCAGGAAATTTCCGACACGGCATCCATCCTCAATTACGACCTCTCCTCGCTGTTGATCGAGAAGGGGCAGTTCGCCAGGGATAACGCTGGGATCCGCTTGTCTTTCTTCAATGCCCGCCAACCGGACAAGGAGAGGCAGCTGGACATCAGCCTGTGTAGTGAGAAAGGCACCGAAGGCGCACTCTACTACCGTATCACCATGACGCTTATTCCTTTGTCTATCCAAGGGATCATGCCTGCGGGGAGCAATGAGACCCGACAGGAGACGTGCAGCATTCTCGTCGCCTATGACTTGAAACCGAACAAGAAGCAGCTCGATGAATTCCACTACATGTGGAAGGAAGCCATGGCCATTCGAAAGGGCAAGGGGGATGAGGAGATGAGCGATGAGCAAAGGCTGATCTGCGATTGCCTCGACCCCCAGGAAGGATACCATCTCTATCGGGGGAGGACCTTATACCAGCAGAAACGCTTCTATGAGGCATTGTTCCATTTGGAGAATGCCTATTCTACGATGGAAAAGAGGTTTGAGAAGCTGAAAGGATCCCAAGAGGGCAGGTTTTATGAGACCTGCTATTTGGTCGGGTCATGCTATTGCGAGCTCGGGCAATACAGGCGCGCCTACTATTACTTGCAGATGATATTGCCCTTGAACCGGATTACCTATACGGAGGAGTTCATCAACTGCTTGGTCAACAGTGGGGACCACCGCGCGATCGGTGCCATCGACAACTATCTCAACGAGGTGGAGCTATCGCTGGATTTAGAGGAGAATGCCGAGCCAGAGGAGCATATCGCTCTCTTCCTGGACTTTCTGAAGCGGAGAAAGGCGTATGCCTTGGTCAGCCGCCATCGCTTCGATGAGGCAGAGGAGCTGCTCAAGTCGATGTTGGACGAGCCCGGCAACAGTGATTTCGCCATCAATGAATTAGCATACATACAAAAGATAAAAGATAACGGGTAAATGTATTATTTACAGAAGAGCTTTGAAATATCCGCCAGCCATCATTTGGTTCTTAGTTACAAGAGCAAGTGCACGCGGGTGCATGGGCATAAGTGGCATGTGACGGTCTTTTGCAAGGCAAAAGAGCTGAACGCTGACGGGATGGTGGAGGATTTCAGCCTGATCAAGGAAAAGATACATGGGCAGCTCGACCATGCAGACATCAATGAGATCCTTCCTTTTAACCCGACGGCTGAGAACATCGCTCGTTGGGTCACGGAGCAGATCCCAACTTGCTACAAAGCTGTGGTCCAGGAAAGCGACGATAACATAGCGATCTATGTAGTGGACGAGGACGATGAAACACATTCATGAGATCTTTTATTCCCTGCAAGGGGAAGGCAGGCATACTGGGCGAGCAGCCATTTTCATCCGGTTCAGCGGATGCAATCTGAGTTGCCCGTTTTGCGATACCGACTTCATCTCCTACCGGGAGATGGCAGACGGGGATATCTTGCGGGAGATTGCGAGGTACCCGGCGCGCTTTGTCGTCCTGACCGGCGGAGAGCCTTCCTTGCAAGTTGACGATGCCTTTGTCGACCTGTTGCACCGACAAGGATATGAAGTGGCGATGGAAAGCAATGGCACCCATCTCCCACCCAAGGGCATTGACTGGCTGACCATCTCGCCGAAGGTCGCCCCTGTGGTCAAGGAATGCCAAGAACTGAAATGTATTTTCGATGGGCAAGAGGAAGTCGACGATTTCGGCATTCAGGCTGAGGCGTATTACCTACAGCCCTGCGATGTGGGAGACGCGGAGAAAAACAAGTCCATTGTGAGCCAATGCGTGGAGTACATCAAGCAGCATCCACGGTGGCGACTATCTTTGCAGACCCATAAATTAGTAGGATTCCCATGATTTACGTCCGGTGGATCATATTCTCGGTATATACGCTCGCCGTTGTGGCGACGATGCTGAAGGTGTTGATGGACAATCGGCAACCCGCTAAGACCATGGCTTGGATCCTGGTCTTGTATTTCCTGCCGCTCTTGGGCATTATCCTGTACTTCTTCTTCGGGCAGAATACGCGCAAGGAAAGGTTGATTAGCCAACGGAGCCTGGACCAGTTGACCAAGCGCTCGATGCTGGAGTTCGCTGAACAGGAGGACCTGCACATCCCCGAGAGCCATCGCTCGTTGATGAAGCTGTTCACGAACCAGAGCATGGCCTTGCCTTTCAAGGACAATGAGGTAACCACTTTCCTGAATGGCTATGAGTTCTTCCCCGCCCTCTTGGCGGAGATCGGCAAGGCACAAGACCATATCCATATCGACGTGTTCATCTTCGAGGATGATGCCTTGGGGCACCTGGTGGCTGATGCCTTGATGGACAAGGCAAGGGAAGGGGTTGAGGTCAGACTGATCTACGACGATGTGGCATGCTGGCATGTACGCCATTCCTTCTTCGAGAAGATGCGCAATGCCGGGATTGATGTCCATGCCTTCATGCCGGTGAAGTTCCCGATGTTTACCAGTAAGATGAACTATAGGAACCATCGCAAGCTATGCGTGATCGACGGGAATGTCGGGTTCATTGGAGGAATGAACATCGCCCTGCGCTATGTGAAAGGCACGGGCACCCAACCATGGCGTGACACTCACCTGATGGTCCGGGGCGGGGCTGTCTACGCCATCCAGAGGGCGTTTTTGGTCGATTGGTATTTCGTCGACCGGACTCTGATCACCAACCGGAAGTATTATCCAGAGATCGACCCGTCGATCCGGAATAATTGCGTTGCCCAAGTGGTGACCAGCAGCCCGATCTCCGAATGGCCAGATATCATGCAGGGATATGTCCGTATCCTGCTGGAGGCAAAGCGGTACGTGTACATGGAATCGCCCTATTTCCTACCCACGGAGCCTATTCTCTTTGCCATGAGGACCGCTGCCCTGACGGGTGTCGACGTACGGTTGATCATCCCTTACAAGACAGATTCCAAGCTCGTGGAATGGGCTTCGCGCTCTTATGTGATGGAGACGTTGGAGGCTGGCGTGAAAGTATTCTTCTATAAGGCAGGGTTCAACCACAGCAAGCTGCTCGTCTGCGATGACAGCCTTTGCACATGTGGGTCCACGAACGTAGACTTCCGCAGTTTCGAGAACGACTTTGAGTCGAACATCTTCTTCTATGACGAAGGCATGGCACTGCGCATGAAGAAAATCTTCCTGGACGATGAACGGCAGAGCATCCCGTCGACGGATGTGCCGGAGCTAGCCCATCGCCCGTTCCTGAAGCGGCTATGGGAGTCGCTCATCCGACTGTTGTCGCCGCTGATGTAGGTGCTATCCCCTCCATTGGGTCGGCAGCGGCAGGCAAGCGAATCCACACAAAAACGTAAAAAGACTGAAATCTTATTGAAAAATAATCATGATACTTTTGCAGTCGTAAACAAAAGTATTGTTTTTTTATGAATAAAAAGATTGTTTTAGTGGCACTTCTCATTTCAGTCCTTCCCGCATTGCCTTCTTCTGCAAGAGAAGGTGGGGAACCTGAGCCCATAGAGGAGAATCTTGCCATTGACCAAGTAACGGGAGTGGTAAAGGATGTGAAGGGTGAGCCTATCGTTGGCGCCAGCATCGTTGAGGAAGGCACGCACAATGCCGCAGTCAGTGATGTGAACGGGAACTTCACTTTGAAACTTGAAGGCAAGGGCCATTCCATCCGTGTCTCTTATGTAGGCTTTACTACCCAGACGTTGAAGCCGACGGGCAGGATGGTGATCACCCTTCAGGAAGACAGCCATTCTCTCCAGGAGTTGGTCATCGTGGGATACCAGAAGATTAGGAAGACGGACGTGATCGGTGCAGTCGCCAGCGTAAAGGCGAGCGAGCTGAACACTTCTACGAACAGCATCGGCGAGAGCCTCGTTGGCAAGGTAGCTGGCGTACAGATCGCCCAGGTCAGCGGAGCCCCATACAATTCGACGAAGATCAGGGTGAGAGGTACTGCCTCTATTAATGCCAGCTCTGACCCATTGTATGTGATCGACGGCTATCCTTCCAGTGGCGACCTGCTCTTGGACCCGGAAGATATCGCTTCTATTGAGGTCTTGAAGGATGCTGCCTCTGCTGCTATCTATGGATCCAGGGCTGCTGGGGGCGTGGTCATCATCACGACTAAACGGGGGCAGACCGGAAAGGCGAGGGTAGGGTATGACTTCCAGTTGGGTGTCAGCAGTCTCGCCAAGAAGGTGAAGCTTCTGAATGCGGCACAGTTTGCCGATCTCGTTGTCGATGGCAGGAATAACTACTACAAACGCTTATTGACCAGCAAGGGTATTGCCTGGGACGATAGCTATTATAGCGATACCAACACACAGCGCGCTACCCGACTGGGGTCTTCCAATAGTGCAGTCAACATACCGGAATTCCTTTATGACTTTGCCAATCAGAAAGTCATCACGCCAGAGTATGATACTGACTGGCAGGATGAGCTTTACCGCACGGCGATCTCGCAACGCCATCATATAACGGTCAATGGCGGAACCGACAAGGTCAGGTACGACCTCAGCGGCAGCTTCATGGACTTAGACGGTATCGTCCGCTCATCCCAGCAGCGTCGATTGAACTTCCGTGGGAATATCGATGCGCAGATCAGCAGTCGCTTTAACGTTGGCGCTAATTTCTCTCATGTGTCCAATTGGAACCATGAGATCGATGAAGGGCGTTTCGACCATGGACCTATCTTAGGTGCCTTGATCTACGCGCCGGTCTTCAGATGCTATGACGATGATGGCAATCTCGTGAAAGGAGAGATGACTTCCTATTCCTCGCGATATGGCTTCCAGCAAATAGAGAACCCAGTGGCACTTGCCGAGGAGACGAAGATCAGGCGGAATGGAGACCGGAACACGTACAACCTTAACCTGTCTTATGAGCCCTTGAAGGATCTCTTCCTCAAAGCAAACGTAGGTATGTATACTTATTATGAGAAATATGAGTACTATCGTCCGACCAGTCTTTCCTATGGAAGCTACCAGCCAGGCTCTGCCCAGGCCCAGGCTGCGGCGTATGCCATTGCAACGAGTGCTCATACCAATGATTACTTGGGCGAGTTTACCGCCAATTACGACAAGACTTGGGCAGGGATCCATCACTTCAGCGGCATCGTTGGTTATTCGATCCAGAAGCATGAGTATGATATCCTGGGTGCCAAGGGCACGGGATTTGAGGATGACCACATCAAGGAGGTGACCGGACATGGCGCCGACCCCAGTGACGTGTCTCTCTACAATACGTCGAAGTCGAACTGGTCGATGCTCTCTTATTTCTCACGGCTGCGCTACAACTACCGTAGTACATATTATCTGACGTTGTCCTTGCGTGGTGATGGGTCCTCTCTCTTCGGTCCAGAGAACCGTTGGGGCTATTTCCCCTCAGTATCATTGGCTTGGACGGTGTCCAACGAGCCCTTCTACAACGCACTCTTCGGCAACAACTCCACCCTGAAGTTGAGGGCAAGTTGGGGAAAGAGCGGAAACAACAATATCGGAAACTACAACTATGAAGCGGTCATGAGCTCTCCTGAAGGAGCTCTGTTCGGAAGTGGCACGGTCTATTCTGGCGTAGAGCCGGGTGGCGTCAAGGACAACACGATTGGATGGGAGTCGACATCGCAGTATAACTTCGGGGCTGACCTTTCCCTGTTCAACAATCGGTTGGCGATATCAGCCAACTATTATCTGAGCTATACCCGCGACTTGCTCTTTGAGCAGCCGATCTCTGCCATCGGTAGCACGAACTCGATCTTGACGAACTTGCCAAACTCCAAGATCCGCAATTGCGGTCTCGACCTTCAGGTCGACGGGCGCGTCATCTCAACCAAGGATTTCCATTTGACAGCCAGTGGCAACCTGTCGATCAACCGCAATAAGGTACTTGACCTTGATGGCGGCAACACGCTGATCGTCAATGGTGCCGAGCGATCCTACAAAACGCATATCACGGAGATCGGACAGCCTATCGGTATGTTCTATGGCTTCAAGGTAGCAGGCATGGTGCGGGAGTCGGATATGGCAAATATCGCGGAAGACGATAAGTATTATAACGCTACGACTCACTCTTTCCCCGAGGGCTATAAGCTCAAGGGTCCAGCACGTTCGCTATCGCAGAGCATGCCCTTGCAGGCTGGCGACCTGTACTTTGAGGATGTCAACGGCGACGGAGTAGTGGATGACAACGACAAGACCATCATCGGCAACCCTCATCCTAAGTTCACTTATGGGTTCAATATCAGCGGTGACTATAAGTCGCTCGACTTCTCTGCCTCTTTCAACGGCAGCTATGGCAATAAGGTTCTTGATGGCCAGGACTACTATCTCTTCAATATGGAGGGTTCTGGTAACCAGTATGTTGAGGTAGACAGCCGTTATCGGAGCGAGAGCAATCCGGGCAATGGATGGGTCTATAGCGCTTCCCGCGGGGGTACCCAAAGCAATAGTACCCGCCTCTCCACTTTCTACCTGCAGAGCGGATCTTTCTTCCGCTGCACCAACCTGACGATTGGCTACTCCTTGCCCTCTGTCAGCAAGCTGACGGGCGGCGTGCTCAGCAAGCTCCGCCTCTACGTTGCTGCGGACAATCTCTTTACGATCACGAAATATAAAGGGTATAACCCAGAAGTCGACTACAACAATGGCGCGAACCTGACGCCTGGCGTCGACTACGGTAAGTATCCTCTTTCCAAGTCCTTCAACTTTGGAGTGCAAGTTATGTTCTAAATTTCTAAAACAAGAAAAGATGAAAAAAGTAATATATATCGCCATGGCAGTCCTCTTTCTCCTGCCATCATGCAGCGACTTTCTCAATGAAGAGGATCCCAACAAGATACCCGTGGATACTTATTTCCAAAGTACCAATGATGTGGAGAAGGCCCTGAACGGTGCCTACCTCTCGCTCCGGAGTGGGTATTGCATGGGCGAGTCCAGCACCATGTTTACCGAGGAACGGTCTGACAATACCGGAAGACTTGACAATCAGTCGGCTGCAGGAGAACCCTTCCAGTTTACCAACTTCTCCATCCTCCCCAGCAATACTTACCTGAAGTCGTATTGGACGGGCTTGTTTCGGACCGTCAACGATTGCAACTTCACCATTAAGGGGGCAAACGAGATCAACATGGATGAGACGACGAGGAGCAACTACCTGGCGCAGGCAAAGTTTATCCGTGCCTTGGCTTATTTCGATATCGTGCGCAAGTGGGGAGATGCACCTTTGGTGACTGACTATTCATCATCAAAGACAGACATTACCGCCAAGACCTACAGGGTGTCTAAGGACCAGGTATATGCGCAGATTGTCAAGGACTTGGAAGAAGCGCTCATGGAAGTGGATGCGTTTATCGACCACGCTTTGATGCACAATCTCAACATGCTGACGATTATCCACGGCAAAGGTACAGGTATACTGAGAAACGGCATTCAGCAGCATTTGCGCCGCCACAAGGCCGTGAAATCCTTTCGCCTCGGCGTATATGGTGAGGGCGAAAGCGGCGTGACGATTGTAGAGCTGAAATAACCTTAAGAGGATCGTAAGATGCAAAGTCTTGGCTTTACTTGACAGCAGCGAAAAATTCTCTTAAAATAGGTACAACAGAACCGATACCGCATAAAACTACGAAACAGGTTTTGTGCGGTATTATTTTACGCGGCCGGGCACAGCCGGGCTGCCGAAAGGCAGGGATTGGATGAAAAATCTATATAAAGCGGGTATGGGACGCTTTGCGGCGATATGCCTTGTGGTTTTGATGGTGTTTTCCACCGGCAACCTGTATGCGTTTGCGGATGAAGCCGGAAACGGCGGACAGAGCACCTCGTCT
>ERZ779941.992-NODE-992-length-10015-cov-2.571586_pt1 | contig 10015 bp, 8 predicted proteins | sample MGYA00511952_ERZ779941 | MGnify/ENA primary metagenome ERZ779941 (study PRJEB29588, sample SAMEA2142846) | human gut metagenome | biome: human gut; feature: human-associated habitat; material: faeces | place: Denmark | collected 2008/2010 ...
GTTGATCAGGAACAGCTGATAGTCGTCGTAGCCGCACAACTGCCGTAGATTCCTAATTGGGCATGGGCTTCGTGGATGCTCCCGTTATAGAAATACGGGAAGAGGATGGTTGATGCGCTTTGGTTCAGCTGCCCTGCCAGCCCGAGGATCAGCATGGGCCATGTATAGGAGAGCATGCGCTTGCAAAGTGCCCAGTCGAATCCGAACCTTACGCCCCGCATTTCCTTGAAGAGCAGGAGCAAGGTGATGATGGAGCAGGCGAGGTTGATGTAAAACACGATGCCTACATCCGGGATAAAGTCCTTGTCGTAGATCCCCAAGACCTTCCACTTCATCAAGGGGAAGACGATGAGGAACACAGCCGTCGCACAAACATTGATAAAGATGTTGATGACTTTCAGGAAGGCAAATTTCAGGGGGCGGTGCTGATAACGCAGGTAGTCGAACAAGATGCACGACCATGCGTCAATGGCAACGCAGATAGCCATGGTACCGATATACCAAGGATGCTCGGCATAGCCCATGGCAGCGGTGATTGGCTTGAGAAACAGTAAGACAACGGCGGTGAAAAGAATGACGACTGTCCCCACCATTCTCAAGGCTGTGGAATATACCATTTTGGCATTTTCGCCTTCCTTGTTGGCATAGCGGAAAAAGGTCGTCTCCATGCCGAAGGTCAGGGCTATGATCAATAGTCCGATATAGGAATACACATTGGTGATGATACCATACTGTCCACCACTGGCTGTCCAAGAGAAGGTCTCAATTGGTACGAGCAGGTAATTGATGAATCGCGCAGCGATGCTGCTAATGCCATAGATGGCGGTATCCTTTGCTAAACTTTTTAAACTTGCCATAATGTTAGGAATATGAAGATGAGCCTTTCGCTTGTCATTCCTCTCTAAGAGAAGAACAGGTAAGCAATGAAGATGGCTGCAATGGAACCAGACAGGTCTGCAAGCAGTCCGGCTGCCACGGCATGTCGGGTATATTTAATGTTGACAGAGCCGAAATAAACGGCGAGAATATAGAATGTAGTGTCGGTGGATCCTTGGAAAATGCAGGAGAGACGACCTACGAAAGAATCTGCGCCAAAGGTTTTCATGCAGTCGACCATCAACCCTCGTGACCCGCTCCCGGAAAGGGGCTTCATCAAAGCTGTAGGAAGAGCGTCTACGAAACTGGTATCTAACCCACAGGCACCGACACCCCATTTAACGCCATCCACCACCATGTCCATGGCACCTGATGCGCGAAAAACCCCGATTCCAACGAGGATCGCAACCAGATAGGGGATGATGCGCACAGCAGTGGTGAATCCATCCTTGGCACCCTCGATGAAAGCATCATAGCAGTTGATATGCTTGAAAAAGCCTCGGACGAGGAAACCGGTGATGATGGTCATCAGCAAGATCGTGGCAATGCTGGTGCTTACCTTGTTCATCATCTCAGGACTCAGTTTGCTGAATCCCCACATAATAGCTGCAACGACCACGCAAGCACCGCCTAAGGTGAGCAAGATCGTCCTGTTAAAGAGATTGATCCGCTGGAAGAGGGAGCAGATGATGATGCCACAGACCGTAGCGATGAAAGTTGCTAAGAGAATGGGGATGAAGACATCCGTGGGTTGGGCAGCTCCCATCTGCGCGCGATAGGTCATGATACTCACGGGAATGATGCACAGTCCACTGGTGTTCATCACCAAGAACATGATCATTGGATTGGTGGCTGTATCCTTCTTGGGATTCAGTTCTTGTAATTGTTCCATGGCTTTCAGCCCTAAGGGTGTGGCAGCATTGTCCAGCCCCAACATGTTGGCAGCAAAGTTCATGAAGATAGAGCCTGTAACGGGATGGCCTTTCGGAATGTCAGGGAAAAGCTTTACAAAGACAGGCGACAGGATTTTCGCAATTGCATTGACAAACCCTCCTTTTTCCCCGATCTTCATGATCCCTAACCAAAGAGACAGGACACCGGTCAGCCCGATGGAAATCTCAAATGCCGTCTTGGCGGAATCGAACGTCGAGTTCATCAAAGCAGGGAATACATCATAGTCTCCCAAGAAGATTAGCTTCACCAAAGCCACGAGAAAGGCAATGACGAAGAATGCGATCCAAATATAATTGAGTACCATATCGGATGCAAAATTAGATAAATTTCTTTATTTTGCAAAGACTTCAGATATTTTTCTTAACTTTGCAGAAGATAGGCGTCGGCTCGGCAATTCAAACAAGCTTGATTGCGCTCGCCTTGCACTATCTTTGCAAAAGATGACTATATTCAATCTACAATAACTGAAAACAAAAATGAAAAAGCAATATTTATTAGGTTTTGATGTAGGAAGCAGTTCCGTGAAAGCTTCCCTCGTAGATATTGAGAATGGACAGTGTGCTGCGACTGCTTTTTTCCCGGAGCATGAAGCTCCCATCAAGGCGGTCCAGTTAGGATGGGCAGAGCAAGATCCGGAGATGTGGTGGGAGAACGCGAAGCTTTCCCTCAGGAAGATCATGGTAGAGACGGGTGCCAAGGGCGACCAGATAAAAGCTATTGGCATTTCTTACCAAATGCACGGGCTGGTTTGCGTGGACAAGGACCAGAAGCCGTTGCGCGATGCCATTATCTGGTGCGATTCCCGGGCGGTTCCTTATGGGGAAAGGGCAATGAAGGACTTGGGGGCTGATCTCTGCTTAAGTACTTTGTTAAATTCTCCTGGCAACTTCACCGCCTCTAAGTTGGCATGGGTGAAGGACAATGAACCGGAAGTGTTTGCCAAGATTGACAAGATCATGTTGCCCGGCGATTATATCGCGATGAAGTTGAGTGGGGAGGTTAACACAACAATCAGTGGCCTGTCGGAAGGGATGTTCTGGGACTTCAAGCATAAATGTCCTGCCGACTTCCTGTTGAAATACTATGGCATTCCGGAAGAGATGTTAGCACCTACCGTCCCGACATTCAGCGTGCAGTGTGCAGTATCGAAGGATGTTGCTGAGGAATTGGATTTGAAAGCGGGTACTCCTATTTCTTATCGGGCCGGTGACCAGCCTAATAATGCGCTCTCTTTGAACGTGTTCAATCCAGGCGAGATTGCTTCTACAGCCGGGACGTCTGGTGTCGTCTATGGCGTCTTGGGCGAAGCTAACTATGATCCTCAGAGTCGTGTCAATACTTTCGCACATGTCAACTATACCCGTGACCTCGACCGTTTAGGTGTATTGCTTTGCATTAATGGGACGGGTATCCTGAATGCATGGGTTCATCGCAATATATGTCCGGAGCTCAGTTATCCGGAGATGGACCAGTTAGCAGCGACGGCTCCGATTGGTGCAGAAGGGATATCGGTCATTCCGTTTGGCAATGGCGCAGAGCGTGTTCTTGAAAACCGCGAGATAGGTTGCTCTATCCATGGCGTGAACTTCAACGAGCATACCCGTGCCCACCTTGTCCGTGCCGCTCATGAGGGCATCGTGTTCAGCTTCTGCTATGGCATGGAGGTCATGCAACAGATGGGCATGGACATTCAGAAGATTCATGCAGGTAAGGCGAATATGTTCCTCAGTCGTCTTTTCCGAGACACGTTGGCAGGCGTCAGCGGTGCTACGATCGAGCTTTATGATACAGATGGAAGTATTGGCGCTGCCAAAGGTGCGGGAATGGGCTGCGGTATTTATAAAGACCATGATGAGGCTTTCTCTACCTTGAAGAAGTTAGCCGTGATTGAGCCAGATGAGAGGCATCGGGGAGAATACCTGCATGCTTACGTGAAATGGAAAGAGCAACTGGAGAAAATCATCGGTTAAGGCAATGCCTCATGAAAAAGTTCTTATTCTCCATCTTAGTGGTCCTGCCGCTGATGGCGTATGCCCAATACAAGTCGCAGGTCTGGTCGCCTGACAATGGTGACGGAACCTACAAGAACCCTGTTATCCATGCGGATTACAGTGATCCGGACGTTATCGCAGTCGGTGACGACTACTATCTCACGGCAAGTTCGTTTGAATGTTTCCCGGGCTTGCCCATCCTTCATTCTAAGGATTTAGTCAACTGGGAGATCATTTCTTATGCTCTTCCATGTTCCTATCGTAGTTCCATGACAAGGGGAGATGGGGTTTGGGCACCCAGCATTCGCTATCATAACGGAGAATTTTATATTTATTGGGGCGATCCTGACCGTGGTGTCTATCGAGTGAAGTCCAAGTATCCAGAGGGACCTTGGGAGAGTCCGGTATTAGTTGTCAGGGGACGTGGACTCATTGATCCATGCCCGCTTTGGGATGATGATGGGAAATGTTATTTGGTGAATGGATGGGCAGGGAGTCGGAGCGGATTTAACTCCGTGCTTACGGTGCGCGAGCTTTCTGCCGATGGCACGCGGCCTGTAGGTGACCCTGTCATCGTCTTCGATGGCGGAAATGACAACCATACGGCAGAAGGACCGAAGTTCTACAAGAGAGACGGTTGGTACTGGATCCTGTGTCCTGCCGGAGGCGTGGCGACAGGTTGGCAACTGGCTATGCGCTCGAAAAGTCCTTACGGTCCTTATGAATGCAAGAAAGTCCTCTCGCAAGGGAAGACGGATGTTAACGGACCTCATCAGGGAGCGTGGGTGCATACAGCTTTCGGGGAGGATTGGTTCCTGCACTTCCAGGACAAAGGCTGCTATGGACGTGTCCTCCATCTACAACCCGTCGACTGGAGTAGTGGATGGCCTATTATAGGCAAGAAGGGACAGCCCGTGTCTACTTTCAGAAAGCCTAAGTCACGGTCTACGGCAATCATGAATCCTGTGGAAAGCGATGAGTTCAATCGTACTCGCTTAGGGCTGCAATGGCAATGGGAAGGTTCTTACGACCAACGGTTTGGCATGCCCATGTCAAATGGCATGATGCGACTGTACACCTATCGGTTGGTTAGTAAGACCTGGACAGGAGATATCATCCGATCGCCTCAGAAGGAACGCAACTTATGGACGGTACCGAACCTGTTGCTACAGAAAATACCTGCCGAGCAGTTTACCGCGACGGCTAAGATCCGTTTCGCGGCAAAGGCAGACCATCAGTATGGTGGCATTATCATGATGGGTCGTGATTATTCTGATCTTGTCGTCGAGCGGATTGGGGATGAATTCCAACTTCAGCAACGAACCTGTATCGGTGCTGACGACAAGGGAAAGGAAACTGTGAACGTATTAGCGACGTTAAAGCCGACGGCAAGGGATCAGATTCCTTATAGTCCTGCTATCTATCTTGACCTTTACCTCCGGATGATCGTCGATCATGGGAAATGCAGGTTTGCTTATAGCTTGAATGGGAAGAAGTTTACGAATGTAGGAGACGCCTTCACGATGAAAGAAGGAAAATGGATCGGGGCCAAGATGGGATTCGTATCCGAAGAAACAAATACCCAGTCGAATCGTGGATGGATAGATGCCGACTGGTTTAGAGTGACAAAATAAAATATAGATAATCTGTTATGGAACAAAATGAAAAGGGCAGTAAAGCCTACCTTATTTCTATCGTAATGGTCGCTGTATTGGGCGGCTTGTTGTTTGGTTATGACACTGCAGTGATTTCCGGTGCGGAAAAAGGACTGCAGGCCTTCTTTAAGGAAGCACACGACTTTCAGTACACGGATTTCATGCACGGTTTCACATCGTCCAGTGCACTGATCGGCTGTATTATCGGTTCAGCCTTATCTGGCTTTTTTGCCGGAAAGCTTGGTCGTAAGCGCTCGTTGATCTTTGCCGGCGTATGCTTCTTCCTCTCTGCATGGGGGAGCATGGAGCCGGAGACTTATATCCTGCCGCAGGGAAGGCCCACTTGGACGCTCTTGGTGGTATTCAACTTTTACCGTATCTTAGGTGGGATCGGTGTTGGTATGGCATCAGCCATCTGCCCGATGTATATCGGCGAGGTTGCTCCGAGCAATATCCGGGGAATGTTAGTCAGCTGGAACCAGTTTGCCATTATCTTTGGCCAGCTTGTCGTTTATTTCGTCAACCTGATCATCCTTGGCAGTCATGCGAATCCTATTTATGATGCGGTGACAGGAGTGATGACCAATTTTACGGATGCGGAGTGGACCATCGTCAAGGGATGGCGGTATATGTTTGGATCAGAGTGCGTGCCTGCAGGGTTGTTTACCATTCTGATTTGTTTCGTTCCGGAGACGCCTCGATACTTAGCCATGGTAGGTCAGGATGAAAAAGCCTTGAAGATCCTGACCAGGATCAACGGCTATACCCAGGCAAAGCATATCTTGGAAGAGATCAAGAGTACAGCCGCCGTCAAGACAGAGAAGCTGTTCTCCTATGGTTTTATGTGTATCTTCGTGGGCATCATGCTTTCTGTCTTCCAGCAGGCTGTTGGCATTAATGCCGTGCTCTATTATGCGCCTCGTATCTTCGGTGACATGGGAATGACCAACCCGATGGTGAACACAGTTGTCATGGGCGTTGTCAACATTACCTTCACGCTTGTTGCTGTCTTTACGGTAGAAAAGCTCGGTCGTCGCCCCTTGCTCATCTGTGGGTCTATCGGGATGGCAGTCGGTGCTTTTGGAGTTGCCCTGACCTTCGGGAATCCATCCCTGAGCATGGTCTGCATGCTGTCGATTATGGTCTACAGCGCCAGTTTCATGTTCTCATGGGGTCCTATCACCTGGGTGCTCATCGCAGAGATCTTCCCGAATACCATTCGTGGGGCGACTGTTGCCATCGCCGTTGCCTTCCAGTGGATCTTTAACTTTATTGTCAGTTCCAGTTTCGTGCCGATGTTCAATATGCACCTGACGGCAGGAGACAACTTCGGGCATTGGTTCACCTATGGTCTCTATGGCATCATCTGCGTGATTGCGGCAATCTTTGTCTGGAAGTTAGTGCCAGAAACCAAAGGCAAGACCCTTGAAGATATGAGTAAACTGTGGAAAAAGCAATCAAAATAAAAGATGAAAAGAATACTATTGATCTGTCTGTCTTTCTTGGCATTGTCAACCTATGCTGCCCAGGAAGTTCCCTTGCTGTCGAATATCTTTGCAAGGAAGAGTATCTCCTTGAATGGAAAATGGAATTATATCATTGACGTTCAAGAGATCGGCTATTATAATTATCGTTGGAAACCAATGAGCCATACCTTTGGGGACAATGCGAAGGCGAAATCCCCTTCCGACTTGGTAGAATATGATTTTGACAAGTCGAAGACGATGGACATCCCGTCTGACTGGAACACCCAAGACCCAGAGCTGAAGTTCTACGAGGGGACAGTATGGTTTAAGAAGAGTTTCACCTATCATCCCCAAACGGGAAAGAAGGCCATTCTTTACTTCGGCGCTGTCAATTACGAGTCCGTAGTTTATGTGAATGGCAAGCGGGTAGGAGAACATGTGGGAGGCTTCACGCCTTTTAATTTTGACGTGACGGATGTCCTCCACGATGGAGAGAACTTCGTCGTCGTGAAAGTGGACAATAAACGGAATGCCGATCATGTCCCTACTCAGATCTTCGATTGGTGGAACTATGGCGGAATCACCCGGGATGTGTTCTTAGCGGAAGTAGACGATACCTATATAGAAGACTATTCACTTCAGTTGGCAAAGCATAATCCCCGCTTAATAAATGGCTGGGTCAAGTTGAACCGTCCTGTCGAAGGTAAAGAGATCACCCTGTCCATTCCTGGCCTGAAGATCAAGAGGTCCTTCCAGACAGACGCGAATGGTATGGTGCATTTTAACCAGAAATCAAGGCCTGTATTATGGACGCCAGACCATCCCAAGCTCTACCAGGTAGCCTTTGGGAATGGGTCAGAGGTCATTCATGATGAGATTGGTTTTAGGACGATAGAGACAAAGGGCAAGCAGATCCTCTTAAATGGGAAGCCCATCCTCCTTCGCGGCATTAGCATTCACGAGGAACGGCCATTCAAACAAGGTAGGATCCATTTGGCTTCTGATGCAGATACCTTGTTGAGTTGGGCGAAAGAACTGGGTTGTAACTATGTGCGCCTTGCCCATTACCCACATCATGAGAAGGCTGTCCGTGAGGCAGAGAGGATGGGAATCATGGTTTGGTCTGAAATCCCAGTTTATTGGACGATCTCTTGGTCAAACCCAGAGACATACCAGAATGCCCAGCGCCAGTTGCATGACATGATCGTGAGGGATAAGAATCGCTGCAATATTATCATCTGGTCGATCGCAAATGAAACTCCTCATAGTGACGCCCGTGACACGTTCTTGGGAAACTTAGCGCAATACGCCCGTTCCCAAGATAGTACCCGCCTGATCAGTATGGCCATGGAGGTGACTTCTGCGTCCAACTACCATAATGTACTTCATGACCATATGAATCGATTCGTGGATGTGGTCAGCTTCAATGAGTATATTGGCTGGTATCGTGATGTGCATGATGCAGCCAGGATGACATGGGAAATCCCTTATGATAAGCCTGTTATCATCAGTGAATTCGGAGGAGGGGCCTTGCAAGGATACCATGGGTCGGCAGACCAACGGTGGACTGAAGAGTTCCAGGCTGAAGTCTATCGCCAGAACTTAGCGATGCTGAGCAAGATAGACGGTCTCTCGGGATTGAGCCCTTGGATCTTAGTCGACTTTATGTCTCCACGCCGACCTTTACCGGGGATCCAAGACTTCTTCAATCGAAAGGGATTGATTTCCGACCAAGGAAAGAAAAAGGCTGCATTCTATGTCCTCAAGGATTTCTATGCGCATTGGCAAGAGTAGGGAGTTTAAATCATAAGGGCGAGTTATCATCTTGACTCGCCCTTGTGATTTCGCTTCTTCATAGACTTAGAAAGTTTTCAGCCACTTCCCCATCAGCTTCGGCCAGATCCCTCCTGCTTCTGCCATCTTCGTGCGTAGTCCGTAGCCATGTACTCCTGTCGGGTAGATGTGCAACTCCACTGGGATCTGGTGGAAGCGGAGTGCCTGGCCAAAGACAAAGGAGCTGTTGCCATAGGGATCGACAGTAGTCTGGAAGATAAAGCACCGGGGCGTGTTCTCATCGATGGTGAGCTCCGGCGTGAGCGTATGGTTCGGTCCTTCGTCCAAATAAGCAGGATAGATCAGACCGAAAAAGTCAGGTCGGCAAGATTCTTTGTCGATTTCATCGATAGGCGTATACGAGGGAGATTGTGACCGCGTAGCTGCTCTGGCGGAAAGACTGGCTCCGGCAGAGAAGCCCATAATGCCGATTTGCTTTCCTGGATTCTGATGGCGAACGATGCGGATGGCACGTTGCGCATCTTGCAAGGCACCGGTCCGATCCTTCGGGACACGATACCTGAGGACATAAGCAGTATAGCCTAAGGAGTTGATCCATTGCGCGATCTCTGTTCCTTCTAAGTCAATGGCGAGGATGCTGTATCCGCCTCCCGGGCAAATAATGATGACTTTGTCTTGGCTCGAAGCTGTTTTGTTTTGCGACGCTCTCTTTGCGGGGAACCGCTGAAGCGTGGGGATAGGCTGTTTCATGATGCGGGTCACGTTGTCGTTCCCTTTTTCCTCAAAAGGTGTTCCTTTTTGTAAATGAACTTCGTTCGGGGTCTTGTCTGGCCAGACCGGAAACTCTTTTTCTTGTGCTGTCAAGCCTTGACAACCCAAAATGGCAGCGATAAAACATACGATCTTTTTCATCTTTGCAAAGAATTGTTTTTGCAAAGATAGTGTAATTCACTGGATTCGCAAAAGTATTTTTTTTCTTTTTTCTGGCTTGCACCCTTGCACTTCTCTTTTCTGGCTCTGTTCCTTTCTATTTCCCCTATAGCTCCCTATATTTTCTTTATTCTGATTCCCCCTATCCCCCCTCATCAGGAGACGGGGCTCTCACATCCCCCAAGGTAAGGCGTATCAATATTCTGATGCATCCGTCGCGCTCTATCCTTAGTCTTCCATGTAGGTTTCTTTTCCTGAACAGTTTTATACATCACAGTGATTTTTTTTAAAAATAGGTTGACAGGTTGTCAAAACCCAGTGTTTATCGGGCTTGCAACCTGTTTTTAGG
>ERZ779941.997-NODE-997-length-9951-cov-2.394705_pt1 | contig 9951 bp, 11 predicted proteins | sample MGYA00511952_ERZ779941 | MGnify/ENA primary metagenome ERZ779941 (study PRJEB29588, sample SAMEA2142846) | human gut metagenome | biome: human gut; feature: human-associated habitat; material: faeces | place: Denmark | collected 2008/2010 ...
GAGATCATCCGCTTTGCAAAGGCGATGTCCGTCTCTTCCCAGATGATGAGGCTGCGAATCTCAATGCCGCCTGCACCGATTTGCAGAAAGGTGATCTTACTTCTGCCGAAAAGCATCTTGCCAAGGCAGGCAACTCGAAAGAGGCAGAGCGTGTAAGAGATGTCTTCAAGCAGATAAAGGAATTGGAATAACAGAAAATTAGAGAATAACGATTATAAACAAGCTTAACTTTTAAGATTATGAAGATTAAACATTTTTTTGGCTTGGCTGTCATCGCAGCTATGACAGCAAGCTGTTCAAGCAATGAGGATCTGGGAACCGCAGGTTCAGGTACTGGTACTAATGAAGCAGGTGTTGGTTATGCTACTTTCACCATTAACTTGCCTTCTACAAACGGCACTCGTGCAGATAATCCTACCTATGAGCAAGGTACTCTTGATGAGTATGATGTAAATGACGTTACTTTACTTATCTTCAAGAAGGCTGGTAAATCTGAAGACGAATACACATTCGTAGAAAAAGCTGATTTGGGTAATATGGCTCCTTGGAAGGCAGAAGGAGCTAATGGTATTACTGCGTCTGCTACTATTACTGCAAAATTAAGTAGTGTTGCACTTACAAGTGAAGGTTCAAAAAGTGACTATTATGCATTAGCTATCCTTAATAATAATGCAGATGAACATGGTGAAGGAGGAAAAGTAAAATTACCTACAAAAACACAATCCCCGGCCATATAATATGGTCGGGGATTTCTAACACTTGCTTTACTGAAAAAAGGAGGTCAATTATGCCATGCTACAAAGATAAAAAGGCCGGAACGTGGTATTGCCAGTTCCGATACTGTGATTTCACCGGAGCGCACCGCCAGAAGCGCAAGCGGGGGTTCAAAACCAAGCGTGAAGCGCAGGCATGGGAACATGAGTTTCGGCTCACAATGGCCAAGAGCTGCGATATGATGCTTGCCAGCTTCGCTGAGCTGTACTTCGATGATATGGAGCAGCACCTTCGGGAATCCACCATCGACACTAAGCTGAACATCTTCAGGACAAAGATCATCCCCTACCTCGGAAAGCGGAAGATGAACGAGATCACGCCCCTCGATGTCCGGGAATGGCAGAAACAAATCAGGCTCGACGGTGAAGCCACTGGCCTGCCCTACTCCGAAACCTATCTTCGCAGCATCCACTCCCAGCTGACGGCCCTGTTCAACTACGCCAAGACCTTCTACGGCATCACAGTGAACCCCTGCGACGCTGCAGGTTCCATGGGTTCTTCGTCAGCAGGAGAAATGCTTATCATCACGCAGGAGCAGTACCGGGTGCTTCGCATGCTCAATATTCAAAAAGCCTTTTGTGCCTAAATAAGCTGTAGATATATAGAATTTTCCTTTAAAGCCATATTTTTCCAATATGGGGGCAGCAATTAGTATAGCTGATATTCCTCCGTCATCAAAAGTAAAATCAACAGAATTAGTCTGACGTTTATTACATTTTAAATAATTTTCAATTGACTGCACTTGTGCTTCAAAAGCTTTGGCAGACACTTTGTATTTTAGTGCTGTACTATTCTGAAATCCAGATTCAGATTTGTCACTAAAAAACAAGTCATGATACATAAGAACTATTTGATGCTTCATAATCATAAATTAATAAAATCTACTTACAAACCAAATATGTTAAGAATCTTAACAATTAATGGTCTATATTCCTTCAATATGGCCCTAAATGGAATTTCCCATAACATGCGTCTATGCATATTGATATAGGGTTGCAAATCTTTGGGGTCATAAAAATGGAAAGCTTTAGCTTCTCTCTTGTCATTTTTATATTTTTGCCAAGATATATTTCCTCGCCACACATTTATCACATCATAAATTTCATTAATTCCCACAACTGCATTTGTCATTTTAGATGATGCGGTCAAAGGCATGTTCAGACATGCTTGAACCCATAATAAAGGAAGGTTTGCGCCTGCTTGAAATGAGAGATGACAAAAACCATCGTTGCGTAAATTTACTTCATAAAAATATGCTTTACCATTCATCACACCATACTCAGCACTAAACAAACCATGATAGTCAATTAACTCAAATAATTTTGCCAATCCCTTTGGGTTTAGATAGTCTGGTATTTCTGGATAAAGATGACCATAAGATCCACCACCGTCATCACTCCATCTTTCCAAAGTATGGTGACCTGCAAGTCTCAAAGTACCATCAGGTAATCTACAGCCATATACCACTACATCATAACTTTTATTTATATATTGCTGTAGAATGTATGTATTTTTATGATTTAGTATTTTGCTAAACGAGAACAACTCTTCTTCATTTTGTAATAATCTGGTCTTGAATTCAGTTCTTCCTTCTACATATACGGGTTTCAATAAGGCTGGAAATTGCACATTTATTTTTTTGTCTCCATATTTATATGGCTGTGCTTCAGGGGTTAAGAGCCCAGATTCATGTGCATATTTTCCCATTTCATTTTTATCTGTTACTTTTATTAGCACATTTGGATCGGTAGTACACATTAAAAAAAAACGTTTGCTAAGAAGATCATAATTCTTCGCAATTCCAAGTGATGCGCCATCTCCTCCTGGAAATAAAAATGCCTTTTTATTATTATCATTTTGTTCTGGAAAATTCTCTACCATATATTCAACACTCTTTTGTATAGTATGTGCAATAAAGTATTTTTTACAATACCTACTGGCAGTTGCAACACTTTGTTTTCGTCCTGTTACAACTAATGTAATATCAAAATCAGCAACAGAAAGTGATCTTAATAATCCAAGAGTATTGTAATTGTCTGCTCCCCAAATGACAATATGTATATTTTTTTTTGTGTCCATTTATTTCTTATTTATTTGTAAATATTCTTAGTTGGCAACATATTTCTGCAACTATTCTTGATGCGTAGAAATATAGGCTATAATTACCTCTTAAAAAAATCTTTGTGTACTCATTCATACATTTAAGACTATTTTGTAGCTGCTCTTTTTTTGAACGCTCAGTTGTAACTGCACTACCTTCACGAAAGCGTCTGTAATAGATTGCGTTTTTTGAGGTGAAAGCCATTTTTTGAAACTTATTTGATATTAGAAACATAAATATGCAGTCTTCCCCATTCTTAAAGTTAATATTAAACCTTTTATCCTGTATATATGACATCGGAATAAGTTTCATACATGGTCCTGAAAAAAATTTTCTTACTTTAGATGAAATACTATTACAGCCTTTTCTTATACAATATTCATAAGCTTCAGTTATGCCATAAGACAATTGGATATTAGGGTTTCCATCATTGAACGCATAAGGGTAACACAACGAAATTGTGTCTTGTGCCGCATTTGCATAAAGTTCCTCTAAATAACATTCAGAGACATAATCATCATCATCGATAAAGGTAATATATTCTCCTTTTGCATTATCCAACGCTATGTTCCGTGCATTGGAGACACCAGAAATTTCTGTTTCAAAAAAGTAAATATTTATTTTATATTTATTTTTTTCAAGATATGCTCCAATTTCGCTCCTATATGGTTCTAAACAACCATTTAGAACGAGTAGTACCTCAAAATCTTTTTTAGCAAAAGTCTGAGCCACTAATGAGTCTAAGCACTCCCATAAATAAGCCTTCGGTTTATAAGTGGGAATAATAACTGATATTTTCATTTTTGTATTATTCTTTTAATATAATAAAGCAAGAAACAATTGAATTTCGTTATAAAATAATAACGGGAATAAAATCCTTTTATTGTCCTCATTTATTAATTTATGTTGCTTGTTTAATATTGTTTGTTAATATATTAACATGATGCTTTAATTCTTTAAGCATATAAAGGAGAGATTTGTCATTTTTGCCAAGCATAACACGTACCCGTTCTCTCAAAATCTGTAAATTGATGCAATGCAGTTGGTTTTTGAGTGTCTTTTTCTCACTGTACCCTTTCTTTTTGTTTTGTATTACAGTCACATCAATGAGGATTTTTTCATATTTTATGTCAGGTTTACGCTCTTTTGTGAGGTGTAGGTATCTTAGACTCTTGTCATATATCATTTTGCAATCTTTAAAACGATTCATCAGTCGATAATGAATGTCATCTTCCTCACCATAGAGGAAAATACTTTCATCGAATAGACCGACTGCTTCAAACATGGCTTTGTTTATAAAGAAACACGATCCCGAGAAATGCATATATTTTGCTATGTAGAAATCAAGACGTGTACACAAGGCAGAGAGGATGGTCGAGAGATAGCCGTTCATTCTACTGGTGCATGTAAATGAATTGCTGCTTGGTTCTTCAAGGGTGAGCCACTGTTTCATGCCGAGTATGCACATGCTCTTGTCCTTAGAAAAGCGGTCTATGGCTTTTTTAAATATTGGGCATACAAGTCTTACGTCAGGATTCATGATAAGCACTACAGGTGCTGAACATTGTCTTATACCCACGTTGTTCCCTTGACCGTAGCCACCATTACTACTGTTCTTTATCAGTACAATATCTTCTCCCCACAATGTCTTAACTTTATTAAACATTGTGTCACAACCTGTGCTGTTATTGTCTACAACAACCAGTTCTATTTCCGCCAGCGGAATGTCGGAATTTTCTATAATAGAATTAATGCAATCATATATATCCTTGTCTGAGTTGTAGGTTACAATTATTATTGAGACTTTCTTCATTTGTTTGTTCTTTTAATTATTGTTAATTATTCCACTTGTTAGAGTCTGACAGTTTCTTTGCATAAATATCAGTTATGCCTTGTGCGATGGCTTTCCATGAGTATTTGCCCTCAGAATAGTCGTGCTCAATATTTGCCATCATTGCCTCTATTTTTTGTGGATTTTCTATTAATGTATTTATTGCAGAAGCCAAGGTGGCGACATCTTTTGGAGGAACGATAGTTCCATATTGTCCATTCTTAACCATGGAAGGTAGAGCACCTACATTGGTCGCAATTACAGGCTTGTTTAAAGCAAACGCTGACATAACCACTCCACTTTGTGTTGCATCGATATAAGGACATACCACAAACAAAGAGTTACGTATCAGACCAACAAGTTCGTTATCGTCAAGGTATCGGTTGAGAAGAACTAAATGACCAGTATTATAGATGGCATACTGGTTTAAGTCAAAATAAATCTTACCTTTACCTGCGACAACCAACTTCACATCGGGATGTTTCTTGCAAACTTTATCCATTGCTTCACACAGATATTCGATGCCCTTATGTGAACTAATTCCGCCAAAGAATAAGATATAGTTACTTACATCTGGCTTTTGCGGCTTAATATTTTGTAGGTTTGTATATGCGCTAAGATGCGATAATGCCACCCGCTTTGCTCCCATTCGGTAGGTCTCGATAAACGTTTTTTTCTGAATCTCGTTCAACAAAATAAAATCGTCAAGTAGTTGGAAACACATATTACGGTGGAAACGATTGAGCCATGTGTCCTCGCTTGAATGAGGTAGGGGGTCATGCATGGTTATGACGATACGCTTACGCAAGAAATATGTGAAGAACTCACCATAGCGTGGTGGCCAAGTGATATGTACTATGTTTATCTTTAGCTGTAAAATGACACACACCATCTTAAATATGGCAAGGAGGTTGCAAATAGACCAGTCGTGCTTGCCTGGAAGGTTTACTATATATGTCTTCGATAAATCTATATCGTCAGACAAGTAGGTAAGTTCTGGAAAATCAGAAGCAGGATAAACCCCACCTCTTTTATTTAGCGATTCAATCTTTATAAGGGTGAGTCGCTTAGTCGATTCGGATACTTTAAGAAAATAGAATAAATCAATTTTCTTCTGTAATTCACCAATCAGAGGAATGTCACAATCGGCAAAATGCGGTGTTGATATATATGCCACTTTCATTTTGTTTCATTTTGATTATTTAAACGGCCTACAAAGAGCCTCCTATGTGTTTTAAAATCGTTGTCATCATTTCATTATATTTGCAGAGATAACCTTGAGCAAAAGTCGTGCATTTAGCTTTGTCAAACGTTTGTATTTTTTTAAATACATGGTCTGGGCTTGGCGTGCGACGAAACAGTGAATTGCTCGCTATTCGATTATCGAGCAGGTCGGCAACTTTTAATATGTGACGGATTTTGCTTGTTGAAGAGTCGCAAAACAAGCCGTTTGCATGTCTCGTTCCATAATTGTCAAAGCTAAAGAAAGGCACAGCATTGTGAATACACACAACGATAGGATGCATGTTGTTGCCAATGTAACCACAAGAATACTTGAGTAGAGCGTACCAGTCGATAGGGTTGAGCGGGAGGGCAATCTCCTTTTCTAGCTCTCCTGCAGAACGGCTTATCGAGAATGGTAACGATACACACTGTATGCCATTACGTTTTGCTATATTTTGAAGTTTGTTCAACCACGTTTGAGAGACGTTAGATCGCCTTTCGTTTTTGAAACTTATGAGTATATACTTGTCTGAAAGACCATATTTTTTCATCAGTTCCTCTTTAGAAGGTACTAATGTATTTGCGTTCTGATTGAACGCAAATACAGGGTCAGGTGTGACTGGTGGACAACATAATCCTTCGGTAATGAAAGAGAACATCTTTTGTGTGTCCATATCACGCACTGATACATAGCTATATGCCATGATACGCTCTTTCATTTGCTTACGAAGTTTTTTGGAAATGTATTTGTATTTTGAATCTTGGCTTGCCGCTGACATTAATGCAACAGGTACAGGTTTGTCGAGATAGTCGGTCCATATGCCCCAAAATGGGTTTGGAAACACCACGTCAGAAGTCACAGAATTAATGGCTACAATATTGCGACATGGGAAAACGATACGTTCAAACAGCGTATGGTGCTGTGCCACGGCATCACTACCTATTATAACAGCCTCTATGTTCTGTGGAAATAATGTTTGCTACATCTTTTATTGTATGACACAAACAGGTCTCTTTCCACAATTTGAGGCGCAGCTTTTTCTGGTTCTCAATTTGTGAAATCGGTGTATTTTGGGTATAATATTCTTCCAAGTCTTTAGCCACCCAATTTATAACCACTGGTTCGTGTTCATGATTCTTCAGAAACATGTATGTGGAAAGAAGCTGTAACATCGCTCCAAAATTACACACTGAGTGGTATGCAAGCAAACCTATTTTCATTTTATCATTTTGTTTAAAGTTTTACTCTATAATAAAATAACGACACAATGTATACTTTATTATTTATATAGCCCTAAATCATAGATTTTTTTATATTCAAAGCCGTTGTTCATGAGTAATACTCCCTTAGTTCCCCCTGTCCGGCCTCCAATGAAACAGCAGCAACGGGTAAGCAGATATATGGCAGCATAATAATCTAAGGCGTCTTTTATGGGATTGCGTTCCTTATCTTTCGCCTTGATTTGAGCGAGTAGTTGGTCAGATTGCATGTTCTTGCTGCTGTACCTACGCTGATTGAGAAATAACAATTTATTGCCAAATTCCGCTTTTAATACATCGAGTATGTCTTTATCTTCTGTTGCTACAAACACATAATTGCATTGTTTCTCCTTCATTACTTCTTTTGCATCCTTTATAATTTCTTTCACTTCAGGTTGAATAGGATGATTTTTGGGCTTTGCCACCACATAGTCTGTGCCACGGCATAAGATACCAAGTACACGTTCTTTATCTTTAAAAAGTTGTTTCTCTTTGCTTCGAATGTAATCTAACGTCTTATTGTTAGGATGAATAAACGTCTTAAAGATATTACGGAAATAGGCGATTCTCTCAGGGTTGTCATAAAACTCTGTTTGTCCCATGAGATACTTCTTCGCTGGTGCTGGAGTCATGCGGTTGATAATCACATTTTTACTATTCTTTATATCTTCCAATCCATACCCCGCAGGTTGTTTAAAAAATATCTCCCAAACATTTTTGTTCTCATTTTTTGATGAGTATTGGGTGATGTAGTTTTTCAAGTCGACAACAGGAATGTATCCGTGATCCAAAGCATAGGCTATATGCATGCACACTTTGTTCACAATCCAAAACAGTCCGCCACCCTCATCGTTCCAACCTATCACATAGAAGGTCTTGTCTGCATTTTTACTTCCAAGACATACCTTGCGCTGGCGTCCTTTAAATAAAAGGTACTTATTGTAAATCCAATCAGAACAAGGGATATACTCAAATAATTTAATTATTAACTTCTTCATACAAAAATATAATTTAAAGTACCAATAGATATGCTTCCTTATTTTAAGCATTGGCGTTTTTACTATTAACGGCTAAAAAGCATTTTTATTTTATACAAGTCTTTCCAACCTACAAACAAAGAACGCATTTGTATGTAAAACATGTAACGGTATGTAGGAATGAAAAAATGTATGAAAAAACCTGCTGCAAACTGTGTAGCTACGGCTACAATGGCAACTCCACACACACCAAAGCGTGTTATGACAAGAAGGTTTAGTACCACGCATACTATACAGCCGCTAAGACTACGCAACACAAAATATTTTTGTTTCTCCTCTATAATCAAAAGTTGTCCCGAAACGATATTAAGAGCTACACCTATTATTTTAAATGATAAAATCTGTAAGATAGCAATAGAGGCACCATATTTTAAACCAAATGTCCATAATACAATATATTGGGAACATAAGGATGTAAAGATGGCACATAATACGCACGACCACACAGTGACGTTCATAAACATTTGTGACTTTTTACGATACGAGTCGAGGTCGTATTTTCGTTCCTTAACGAGCAGCGGACTGACGGTTTGTATGAGGATGGTAGGAACATAAAGTAATACTTCAACAAACTTAGATGCTACAGAGAAATAGCCTACTGATGTTTTGTCAATCATGTTGCCAATCATGATTTGATCAATCTGTAAGAATACTGTTGCCGCTACTCCTGACAGCAGTAAAGGAAACGATTGGCGTAAGAGATAGCGTGCCCAAACTTTGTCAAAATGCCAAGAGCGCATGCTGCCAATCTTTTTCTTATAAACGTAACAATAGCCTTGTGCCAAGACGCAGGCATCAAATACCAAGGAGATGACAAACCATAAAAGAGAAGCATGTACAAGTAACAATACAATCTTAATTGTCCCTGATAGTACTGTGCGGAAGATGCCTACCTTTACTATATATTCGTTCTGAACGAGCGAAGTAAAATAGTTGCGAATCACATCAAACGGTGTGAGTATGACAGTTATAGCATATATCATTATAATGCCATATGTGTAAAGGTCAGTCTCATTGATGTAAGCTACCACAGAAATGATGCCTATTGTGACGAACGATAGTAATAGACGTAGTATAAACACGGTTCCCAGAATAGTGTCTTTCTGTTCATTCGCCTTCGCCTCTTCTCTTATTTCTATATTCTCAAAGCCAAAGGTGGCTATAACGAGAAATAAGGTAACGAAGCTGATTGCATAGTTCATCACACCATATTGTGTTGGACCAAGGTATCGAGCCACTAAAATTCCAACCAATAACGCACTTACTAGACCTGTCATTTTACCAACTAGTGCCCAGAAAACATTCGATATTATGCGTTTGTTTACTTTATTCTCACTCATTATCTTCTTCTTTTTCTGTAAGTTGTCTTTTTTCTCTATTGTAACGTCCTTCAAAATAAGCTATGCAAAGCACAATGACGTTAAACCAATAATAAATTGCAATATGCGAAATCATGGTTAATACAATAATCAGGGCTCCAAGAACAGACATTGCAGGAGCATATTCTTTCTTTGTCTTGAGACACTCGAAAATGTCTTTAAACAGAAGACACAATGAGATTATATATAGTAACATTCCTATCAATCCGAAATCGAACCATGCTTCTAAATAGTCATTATGAGCAGAAAGTACATAACGTGAATTGTGTACCACGGTGTTGAATCCGTTTCCAACAAAATAGGTAAAAATCCCCTGTTCGGTTATAAGTCGCCATGCTTCGGCCC
>ERZ779941.1000-NODE-1000-length-9930-cov-2.091443_pt1 | contig 9930 bp, 7 predicted proteins | sample MGYA00511952_ERZ779941 | MGnify/ENA primary metagenome ERZ779941 (study PRJEB29588, sample SAMEA2142846) | human gut metagenome | biome: human gut; feature: human-associated habitat; material: faeces | place: Denmark | collected 2008/2010 ...
ATGCCGGGAATCGAGTTCAGCTCGATGAAATAGGGCACGGCGCTCAAAGAGGGAGGTGACGATGACGACCCCAAACTGCCTTGCCAGTTCTCCAAAGAAGCCCGTGGAAGGACCAGGGATGGGCTCGGCAAGGTCGAAAAGGGACACGTCTTCCACCTGACAGAAATACAAGGTATTATGCAACTCCTGTAAGATAATCAGTTGCGCGCCACGATGGGCGAGATCGGCAATTCCTTCTGCCAATCGCTTGAGGTTGTCTTCCTGGTCGGCAGTATTATGCTGTTGCAGGATTCCTATTTTTAATTCTTTCATCTTTCTGTTCTATGTTGATATAGTAAAGGGCTGTCAACCCTCCCGCAGGGAAGGCGTGCGCAGACAGCCCGAGGGATATTGCATGGTCAAGCAATGGAGGGAACCATGTTGACGGATCACGGGGCGGGCGTCAATTCCAAGCACTTGCCGTCCTGGGAACGCTGCTTCCAGGATTTCCATCGCCTTCCGGTCGTTATCAGGTTGGTGGTAGGTGGGACAGATGACTGCCCCATTTAGTATCACAAAATTGGCATAGGTAGCTGGGAGCCGTTCTGCTCCCTCTCCCGGAGATGAGGTCAGTCGCTCGCCATCGTCGTAGATGGCATCAGGCATGGGGAGCTTTATCAAATGGTAGAGGCGACCCTCAGAAGTCCGAATATCCATGAGCTGCCTCTCCAACTGCCGGAAGTCCTCATATTGTGAGTCCGACGGATCATCGCATCCCACATAGAGCAAGGTATCATCAGGAGCGACACGGACGATGGTATCAATATGCCCGTCAGTATCGTCGCCCACAAGATTGCCATGGTCGAGCCATACCACACGAGAGGCATGGAGGCGACGCCTCAACTCCCTGTCAAGGTCCTCCCGCGTCAAAGGCTGGTTACGGTGAGGGGCCAAGAGGCATTGGCTGGTCGTGAAGACAGTCCCATGCCCATCACTTTCTACTGATCCTCCTTCCAAGACGAAATCCCAATCGTCTTCATATTCTGCCTGATACGCTCCTTGCTGGAAGACCGCCTTCGTGATCGCATTGTCCCAGTCGGATGGGAATTTATCGCCCCATCCATTAAAGCGAAAGTCGAGGACACGGCAACGACATTCCCCTGCGCTTGACGCGGCATCTTCAGACACCAAGGTGAGCGGGGCATGGTCACGCGCCCAAGTATCATTCGTCGGACAGGAAACGAAAAGCAATCTCGACCGCTGGCTGTCGCCTAATCGCGCAGAGAGGATCTCCTTCACTGACTCCACATCCGGCGTAACAATCAACACGGTCTCATAACGTGAGATGATGTCCGCCATCTGGAGAAACACCTCGGTAATATCCTGGAGGTAGGGCGCCCAGTCAGTACCCTGATGCGGCCATGTCAATTGTATCCCGCTTTGCGGATACCATTCCGCGGGTAATGTCCAATACTTCGAATTCATGCTGCGAAGTTACGAAATTATAGTCAACTACCAAATATTTGGAACATGAAAATGTCTCTTTCAAAAAAATCATGTATCTTTGAAGCCTTCAAGCAAATCATCAATGATACACGGTCATCATGCAGACATCGCGTCGTTTCGGAAAGAAGTGTATGAGGTGGTCGCAGCCATCCCACGTGGAAAGGTAATTACCTACGGGCAGATCGCCTTGTTATTGGGTTTTCCTAACCATTCCAGGTTAGTAGGTCGCGTTTTGAGGGATGTGCCACCCGACCTGCACCTGCCTTGCCATCGTGTCGTGAACAGCCAGGGACGAACAGCCCCCACCTTTCAAGCGCAACGACGGCTCTTGGAAAGTGAGGGCGTGACCTTTAAGTCCAATGGCAACGTCGACATAAAGGCGTGCCAATGGAAGTATATGCAACTGTAGGCAAGCTATCTTTGAGTTGCTTTCCCACTACAAGATCGGCACGACCAACTTGATACAGACATTCCTGCCCATATTAAAGACGCCCTGCCGACCTGTCACAGCATTGGTATCCAGGTACTTCAGTCGACTGAGATGGCTCTGATAGGCTTTGTTGGTGAGGTTGTCACCGATCAAATAGACGGAGCACACCTTCCTGCCATGTGCCAAGATATCCGTGCCTGCCGACAGGCTGACCAAGGTGTACGACGGGGTTGCCGTCTCCGTATTGTCCACCCGATAATAATGGTTCTGCCGGAAATTGCATTCCAGGCCTAACCGGGCATAAAGATTGTTCAGCACCTTCCCGTCGCGAATGAAGTCGTATTGCAATTCCGAGTTCCAGCGAGGTGCTGGGGTCATCGGCAGGTACTTCGCCTCTGAGGGCTGATGTAATTGCCGGGCATAGACATACGAGAAGCTGTTTTGGAAATGTAATGCCTCTACGGGGTGGACGTCCAGGCTCGCTCCCCCGCCTGTCAGACGGGCATCGCCTTGCGTAAACTGATAAGTAGGATATCCCTCCGTGACCACAGTGCCTAACCTACTACTGAAAATGTAATGATCGATATAGTTCGTGTACAGTGCAAGCTGTGCAGAAAAAAGGGCGGAGGAGTAATCCCAGCCTACGTCTACCTGCCAACTGTGTTCTGGATGCAAGTTCTTGTTGCCAATCAGGTATTCCACCGTTCCCTCATGTACCCCGTTGCAAGCCAACTCGCTCAGGTTCGGCGCGCGGAATCCTCTCGCCACGTTCAGTCGGAAATGCATGTCGGGCGTGATATCATAAACTGCGCCGATGCTCCCTGTCAGGGCTGAGAAGCTGCGTGAGAACGGTTCAAAGCGGTATTCTTTCTCCTGGTCATTCCCATTCCACAGCGCAAAACTGTGCAAATGGCGGTGGTCATACCGGATGCCACCACTCAGGTTCCAGTTGCCCCATTTCTTTCCCACAGTGGCAAAGGCACCCACGTCAAACAGCACATAAGCTGGAATCAAATACTCATCCCCAAAATTATCCGACTTTTGGTACATGCCACCAATCCCCGAGCTCACCTTCCATCCATTCGCATGCTGCAAGGCATAGTGGAGGTCATAATTGAGTGTATGGAGTTTAAAGTCGAGGCCGGGCTCCTTGGGCGAGTCCTCATACTCCTGCCTGTGGTTCTGCTGATAGCCTACCAATGCTTTGATAACGCCTTCACCAAGGTTGAACGAGTTATCCCATACCATCTTATCATGATGGATCTGCTGGAAAGGGATCAGGTCGCCCTTCACCAAGTCGCCCGTCGTCGCATCCCTTTCGCCCTCTATCATGTCGGGACGCAGATGATACCAGCTGAAGGTCAGATGGCTGTATCCCCAACTACGGTTGACCCCTACCATTCCATGAAGTCCTTGCTCACGGAATTGAGAGCCGGGCACATCCCCATCATAGCGATTATGGTATTCACCTGCCCATTTCTGCGACCATCTCATGTTCCAGACGATACCACCTTGGTTGCCTGCGAAGTCAAGGGAATAATCGAAAAGCCCGTTGTTCGTCTGGTATTCCGTCGAGGCAGAAGCTCGAAGCGATCCTTTGGCGAGCACAGGATCCCCATGAAAGATCACCACGCCTGCCATGGCATCCGACCCATACATCAAGGAAGCCGGACCTTTCAGTATCTCCACATTGTTGATACTTTGGGCATCGATCTCTATTCCGTGCTCATCGCCCCATTGCTGGCCTTCCTGCCGGATGCCATCATTGATCGTGACTATGCGGTTATAGCCCAGTCCACGGATCACGGGCTTGGAGATCCCGCTTCCCGTCGTGATCTGCGAGATGCCCGGTTGGTGGGCGATGGCATCGATGATATTACTTGACGAGGTTGTCTCCAGTTGCCGGGTGGTGACCACGGAGACCGGGGTCGGGGAATCTTTCATCAGCGACTGCCCGGTGAGTGCAGTCACCACCACTTCGTTCAGGGAGGCATTGCTCTCTTTCATCACGAAGTTCATCGTACGCACTTGGCGCAAATCGATCTCCTTGATCAAGGTCTGGTGACCGATATAGCTTACCTGCAAGGTGAGCATCTTTTCTGGGAGGTCATCCAAATGATAATAACCGTCTTGGTTGGTTGTCGTCCCCTCACTCAACGAAGGGATAAAAATAGTAACGCCGACGAGTGGACTTCCGTCCGTGCCATCGGTCACACGACCTGTGAGAGACACTTTCTTCATCACAGGTTCCCCTGCCGTGCAGACACAATACGCCATGCACAGCAAGAACATATATAATTGTTTCATCCTGTAAAAATCTGATTAAAAATAATAGATAGCTAATCTCTGTCTTACAGAACGAAAGGAGGGGCGCGTGTTGATGGCTTTCCCGCATGCTCCAAGATACGGATGGAGACGGGGAAAGGATGGACCATAGAAACAGGCTGCACCAAGATGCCGAGCACAAGGGCAGCTGCAGCAAAGAAGGTCAGGCTCAAGAAATGGCAGAGCACACAATGGTCGACACTCGCCTGTTCCGTGGTAAGGTGACCTGCATGATGGATATGGTGAAGGCACTCGTAGCAAGACACCTCCACCGAGTCCTTGCTTTCATGATGATGAAGTGAAGACATCAAGACCATCGGCACGAATACTGCCAAGAGTATCCATGCCGACCATTGTCTTCTATGCTGTATCTTCTTCATCAGGAATGCAAGTCTTGTCTTTCTTAAATGTTCATTTCTGCGAGCAAGGTGCCTTCAAGGTGATAGACCCGGATGACACCATCCTCATAAGTACCTAACGTGGGCGGGTTGCCACCCTTAGGGAAGGTGATTGATCCTGTATTGCAGATCACTGTATGATCCTGCCTTGAGAGTTCCCATAAATGTGTATGACCATAGACCACAGCATCGAAATGCCCTTTGGGCAAATGGTCCTTGTTGATCAGATGGCCATGGGTGAGAAGCAATCGCTTGCCATTATCCACCAGCAGCATTGACTCATTGAGGACAGGAAAGTCGAGTAACATCTGGTCTACCTCCGAGTCACAGTTGCCTCTTACGGCAACAATATCCTCTGCCATCCCGTTGAGCCGGGCTGCAATGCCCTTGGGATCAAGGCCTTCTGGCAGACCATTCCGGGGACCATAGTTCAAGATATCGCCCAACAAGCAGATCATATCACACTGCTGCGCATCGGCAAAGGCAAGTGCCTTCTCCAGTCTTGGCAGGGCGCCATGGATATCGGATAAAAGCAAGTATTTCATTTCTCTTCCTGTTATACTTTTGTCTGGGACATATGAAAATGTCCCCTGCAAAGGTAATGATTTTTTCTGTTTCCCCAAAGGTTGACCTTACTTTTATGCCGATCTGGTGGTGGGCGATGCCTTCTGTCCTTCCCCTACCCTGCTATTGGATCAACCTATATGAAACGACATCACAAGAGGGAACCGTGATCTTGCGGACAGCTTTGTTCTTGAGTGAGGTCTTGCCCACCATCTTGTGCTTCCAGAGATCATACACCTTGTAAACCTTCGTGTCGAACTGGGTGCTCCTCTTGGATACCTGTTCGTCGGTCAGGTTGAAACGCTGCCAATTAAGCTGATAGGTAATAGGCTTATCCGTGATGTTCAGGATCGTAAATGCCCAGTCGCCATTCTCCAACGGCTTGAACCAGAACGCCAATCCTTCTTCATCGCGATAATGCCAACCCTGGACGCCGAGCTTATCCTGGTTGACGGCAATCATGTCTTTGTTCAGGATAATCGACTTGGTAGCCTCGCTCATAGAACGGAGGTCATTGCCAAGCAGCAAGGGGGATGCCATCATGCACCACATGGTGAAATGTGCCCTGTCCTCATTCTCTGTCATGCCGTTCCCCACTTCCAGCATATCCGGGTCATTCCAATGACCGGGACCAGCGTATTGGCGCAAGGTATCATTCAGGTTCATGCACTCCACCACCGTCAAGGGATGCCAGCCACCCGGATGATCCGGCTTGATTTCCTTCACAAAGGAGCACCCAATGTCACCCGTAGTACGCCAACTGTGCCCAATATCGCGTGCCCAACGCCAAGGCTGATGAGTTCCCCACTCGCAAAGGCTCAAGAAGATCGGGCGACCAGCGGCGCGGATCGCATCACTCATCAACTGATAAGCACCCCGCGCATTGATGTTCGGGGTATTGCACCAGTCTTCCTTCAGATAATCGATTCCCCATTTGGCATATTGCAGCGCATCCTGATACTCGTGCCCCAAGGAACCCGGACGACCCGCACAGGTCTGATAGCCACAATCCGAATAGATGCCAAGCTTCAGTCCCTTGGAATGGGCATAGTCGGCAAGCCACTTAATACCGTGCGGAAAGCGTTTGGAATCACATTGGATAAATCCATTGGCATCACGTTGCCCATGCCAACAATCATCCAAATTGACATAGACATAACCAGCATCCCGCAAGCCAGAGGATACCATCACATCGATCACACCAACGATCTTTTCCTCATTAATGTCACAGCCGAACTTGTTCCAGGAATTCCATCCCATCTGCGGAGTGTCTGCCAAATGGTCAAACTTCTGTGCATTCATGCCCAAGGCAGTCATGAACAGCACTCCGAAAAGAATTAGTTTTTTCATCATCTTCAAGATTATAAAGTTATTGTCCATCGTTTTGATCTCCCATGGAGATTACTTGCCACAAAAATAATCAAAATTCATAAAGAACCATTGCACTTCTCCAAAATTAACATTCGTCCCATACAATTATTTCGATGATCACCTCATCCGCATCAAGATCTTATCTGCTAATACCCTTATCATCACGGGAACCGATACGCGAACCCATTCGGCGTATGCGAGCAGCTGGATAAAGTAATGGGCTAAGCGAACCCTTCGATCTAAAATAAAAAGCAACGGGGGTGCACCTATCAACGGATGCGCCCCCTCTCCTTATTGCTAAAAGTACTTAGTATGAAGCATTTTCCGGATCAAATTCCGTCCATCCACTCAACCAGTTGTCATTAGCGCCAAAGGCACCAACGTAGTTGACCTGCGTAAACCAACTGTCAAGGCCAGTGAAAGACGCTGCACCTAACAACGGACTGTTTGCCAATGGCGTATAGCCATCCGTCCCTACGAGAGCAGACCAGTCGGTATAGACCTTATTTCCTGTCTGCTTGGTAAAGAATGTACTGGAGAATGACTTCTGGGTAGTATCATAGATAGGCTGTGATTTGCTGTCGTAGCCTGTTACCAACACATCATCATAGCTTTTGTTGGCATCACTGCCCGTGACGCCCATGCCTGCGAAGAAGATATTCTGCAGTTTCAACAGACCAGAGGTAGCAGCTCCCTGCGTGTCTCCCTTTTGGTTATCAAGGATCAAGCCAATAGGATAGCCAATGGCGAGCGTATTATAGCAGTTCAGGCGACTGTTCCGGCGAATCTGCATGGCAGACTGGAACTTGCCAAGAGCAGAACCATTATTAGGATAAACGGAACCTCCATTGATATAATCTGTGGTGTTTTGGAAACCAGCATTGAAGCGCGGACCTACGAAGGTGATATTCGAGAACGTGCAAGTCGTGAAAGGAGACACTGCAGAACCATCTGCACAGTTATCGCTTTCGAAGCCATTGCTCTGGCTGGCATCCGCAATCTTCGGGTCGCGAACGATCAAGGCGAACTGCACCTTGCCATGATAACCATTATCCGTATCTAAGTCATCGTCCCAGCCCCGATAAGCAACCAAGTACTTGGCGTTGACGGCACCACCGAACCATTCATAGCTATCATCATTAGAATAAGAAACCTGGATATGGTCAATCTGGGTGCCAGAGCCAACGGAACCAAAGGTCAGACCATTGATTTCCTTATCTTTCTCAAAAGGATATCCTGCGAACTCGATACGCACATAGCTCAAAGCACCAGATGAATCACTATCATCGTTGCCACCGTGCTTGGTACGCGGACCACCCTCTATCTGCATTTCCGTCTGGTTATTAGTAGCCTTTCCACAAAGGATGATGCCACCCCAGTCACCCGGCTTACGACTGCCTGCTGCCTGTGCGGAAGTGAAGACGATCGGCTCCGAGGCAGTACCCTTGGCAACCAGTTTGCCACCACGCTCAGCAATAATGGCTGCCTTGGTAGCCTTGTCACCCTTAATGATCGTGCCCGGCTCTATCGTCAGTGTGGCACCGTTAGCTATATAAACCCATCCTTTTAGGGTGTATGTTCCCTTTTTCAAAGTCTGATTGCCTGTGAAGACGAATTCCTGGTCGCCATTTCCGATCTCCTTCCCTGAGGGATCATCCTTTCCATTCGTGAAAAGGATGTGATCGCAAGCTTTCAGGCCACCATCCGTAGTCCATGTGTATGCATCACTGGTTTTTCCATTGTCTGTAGTCGTGTCATCTGAACTACTACATGCCGTAAAGGCTGCTGCAATAGCAAGGATGCTCAAGCATCCCAAAAAATTCATTTTGTTCATTGTTATTGTTTTGTTAGACATCAAAAAATACATCTTAGAATTTGTACACTGCTTGTAATGTGATATTCCGACCGGGGTCATAGCAGCGCGTGATCTGGTCGATCGTCTTGTGCGTCCCATTGCTATATGTGACATGGGCAAACTGCTTATAGTAGACTTTCTGGTCGAGGAGGTCGCGAATGCCCGCCTTCAGTTCCCAATGGCGACCCATTTTCTTAGATGCCGTCAGGTCGAAGACGTCGCGAGGCATCTCATAGCTGTCCGGAACACGAGCATTCTCATCATCTCCCGTCGTGCCCTCGCTTCTGCCCACGCCGATAATACGCTTGCCGATTCTGTTGTAAAGCAAGGCGATATCAAGTTTCAGACGTTCATTCTTGTAGAAGATCCCTGTATTGATCAGGTAAGGAGATTGTCCCTGCATCGGACGATTCTCCTGACGGGAGCCAGCATCGAAGTGGACACGACTCTTGATAAGGGCTCCATTGAATGAGAAGCTGAAGCCTGGAAGTCCCAGAAAGCTGAGGTCCTTGCGGACATCCAGTTCCAAACCATAGTTATTAGCACTTTTCGCATTTTCGTAAGAATAAATCAAGTCCGTTCCTCCTGCTACCGTGTACGTCCATTCGATGGGTGAATTGAAATGCTTATAGAAAGCGGCGAGAGAGATCATCTCACCCCGGGAAGGATAGAATTCATACCTTAGGTCGATATTGTCGATATAGCAGTTCTTGAGTTCCGTATTGCCCTGCACGCTTGAGGCAAGGTCGAAATCATAGAAAACGGAAGAGGAAACCTCACGGAATTCTGGTCGGTTGATGCTTCGCCCATAGGAGGCACGGATCTGGTTCTTGTCATCCAACACGTAGGTTACGCTGGCTGACGGGAACAGGTCATCAGTCTTATAATGGCGTGAGGACTCGCTCTTCTCTGTATCTCGTGTATTGGAGATCAACTCCATGTCATTATGTTCAAAGCGGACACCGGCGAGGATGCCCAGTTTGCCAAAGGGGAGAGACGCCGTCAGGTATCCTGCGCCCAATGTATTGTGCCCGCGATAGTCGTTTCGCATCTGCAACTGTTCCAGTAAATACAGGCGGTCGGCACCAAAATACTCGCTTGAGCTGAGCAGGGTCGGGATGTCCTCATGCTGGAATCCTGCAGGAAGCGTATTGTTGTATACGTTCCAGTTGTAAATAAAATTACGCGTCTGGTAGTTGCGGCTACGGTACTCCCCATAGGCGCCAGCCTTGAGATAAGGGTTCCAAGAGCCGAAATGGAAGTCATGGCGGTCGTTGACATTAGCCGAGATGATATGCTCATCCAGTTGTGTCCACTCCCGGGATATGTCGTTTCCGGTGCTCAAGGCGAAAGTGCCACTTTCGAGAGCATCGTCGGTGAGGTATCTACGACGGTCAGGAAGATGGCGGTTAGCATACGCATACCCGACACTCCAGTCAAGGGCATCGCCAGTAAAGGTATGCTTACCGGTCAACTGACCGTTATAGGTGGTGCGCGAGCGA
>ERZ779941.1001-NODE-1001-length-9929-cov-2.384241_pt1 | contig 9929 bp, 7 predicted proteins | sample MGYA00511952_ERZ779941 | MGnify/ENA primary metagenome ERZ779941 (study PRJEB29588, sample SAMEA2142846) | human gut metagenome | biome: human gut; feature: human-associated habitat; material: faeces | place: Denmark | collected 2008/2010 ...
TATGATCACGTCGTGTCTGGTCATGTGGCTGTGCCGATTTTGTCTGTGCGTGATACTGATCCGATTTCTGGGATTTGGACCGATGGGCGTCTGGATCGGTATGTTTGCCGACTGGACAGTGCGTGCAGTAATATTTACATGGAGATTCCATAGCAGAAGATGGTTAAGGTATAAGGTGATTTAAAGATGAAGTATGTATTAAAGAAGGCAGATCAGACAGAGGTAGAAGAAATATTCAGTCTGTATCTGAAGCGGATTCAGTGGATGAACGAAAAAAGGAATCGATCAGTGGAACAACAATGGTTATCTGCACAATTTTGTAACCGACCTGACTGAAAAAGGGGCTGGAAGAGAAATCATAAAAGCTGTCGAAGCACTGGCAGTAAATGATCACAAAGAAAGAGTGCGCCTGGACTGCTCCATCGACAATCCATTTCTTAATCAGTATTATGAATCAATGGGGTATGAGATGGCAGGAATGTCGTTTTCGACGAATTCCACGAACGCAACCTACAATCGGATATGGCTTTCTGTTTAGTTCGCCATATCCAAGCACTCATCCGACCGGAAATCCGGTTGGTCGTGATGTCAGCGACTTTGGATGCCAAGCCCATTGCCACTGCCATTTCTGCCCAAGTATTCGCCTGCGATGGTAGATTGTTTCCTGTCTCTGTAAAATATGCAAGTACAGACACGATACCGTCAGATATCGCACAAGACGTGGCAGCAGCCGTGAGTCGCGCCCATCGCGAGCAGGAAGGTGACATCCTCGCCTTCCTGCCTGGGCAGGCTGACATCCAGCGTTGTGCTGATATCCTAAAAGATTCTCTATCGCCTACACGGATATGCCCTCTCTACGGTAATCTGAGTCAACGGCAACAACAGGAGGCAATCGTTCCTACCGCCCCGGGAGAAAGGAAAATCGTCTTGTCTACACCCATCGCAGAGACATCGCTTACTATAGAGGGGATCTGCATTGTGATAGATAGCGGATACTGCCGTAAACCTGTTTTTAATCCAACAACGGGCTTAACGCATTTAGAAACGGTTCGCATTAGTCTCGATATGGCCAACCAGCGCAGCGGGAGAGCGGGGAGAGTGGCACCCGGTATCTGCTTCCGACTCTGGACCAAGTCAGCTGAGAGTCGGATGGACGAACAACGCCAACCAGAAATCCTCAATGCTGATCTTGCCCCAATGGTCCTCAATTTAGCTGCTTTTGGTGAGACCGACTTGCTGTCGCTTCCTTGGCTTACGCTGCCCCCAAAAGGCAATCTGTACAAGGCTGTCCACGATCTATCCTTGTTGGGAGCGTTGTCTGAAGAAGGAATGATCACTTCTGTGGGCAGAAAGATGGTAACGTTTCCCTGCCATCCCCGTCTTGCCAAGATGATGTTGCAAGCGCGTGACGAGAAAGAGAGACAACTGGTATGTGATATTGCTGCCTTACTTGAGGAAAAAGATCCCATGGGTGACTTAGAATCGTCCGCCGACCTATCCCTACGCATTTCAGAATTAAGAAGAGCTCGCAGCCAGAGACGTATTGGATCATGGGGACGAGTGGACAAAGTCGCTGGTGAGTATACCCGTATGATGGGTGTTGCTCCTGGGACTTCTTATGTTAGTAGCGAGGATATTGGCGTTCTGGTGGCAGTAGCCTATCCAGAGCGCATAGCCCAGGCTTTGGATCATAACGGAAATTACCGATTGGCAGATGGACAGCAAGCAGCTGTTGATGCTTCTGATCCCATCGCTGGGCACGCCTGGTTAGCAGTGGCATCACTTCATACGGCAAGCCGGGGATGCGGTAGGATATACTTAGCGGCAGCTGTGAATGTTGCTGATCTTGATCGCCTTGCTTCCTGGCAGGACCATGTCACTTGGATCACCCATCGTGGAGGGATCATCACGCAACGTGAGAAACGGTTAGGCGTATTAGTGATGGACAGCAAGCCAATAGCATCCATAGACAACAGGCTACTCTTAAGGACCGTTTGCGCTGCCGTGAACAAGGAAGGTCAAAGCTTACTCAATTGGTCAGATCCGGTAAAAGCCCTGCAGTTACGTATAGCCTTAGTGGCGGGGTGGCATCCCGAACTTTTCCTGCCCGACCTTTCTACCGCCCATCTGTTAGAGCATCCCGACCAGTGGTTGTCTCCCTATCTGACAAGAGATGGGGGCATCGTAACTACTGTAGCAGAACTACGTAAGATCGACTTGTCCCAAGTGCTGTGGGGACTTCTCGACTATGAGCAGCAGCAAGCTGTCGATCGATTTGCCCCCACGTACCTGACAGTACCCTCAGGTCGTAAGATAAAGGTAAAATACAGGATAGGTGCCGAGGCACCAGTGCTGAGTGTACGGTTGCAGGAGTGCTTTGGCATGGCAGAGACACCTCGCGTGGACAATGGTCGCATGCCTGTGTTAATGGAACTTCTGAGTCCCGGATTCAAGCCCGTGCAACTTACTACCGACATGAGGAATTTCTGGCAAACTACCTATTTTGATGTACGCAAGGAATTACGCCGTCGCTATCCTAAGCACCATTGGCCTGACAATCCCATGGAGGCTACACCTCAATAAGTTGCGCTGCACCTCGGTTGATCCGATCTGTCCTCAGCGGTCCTCCTCATATTTCCACTCATTGATCGTACGTTTCTCGGTTGAGAAATTGATAGTTAAGTATGCTCGTGATAAGAATACAGGATGCAACTTATTTCGCGAAGTGTTTTCTGGCTTCCTCCATGTCCTGCACAGTTTCCATTGTTCCAACATAATTGCCATCTGTGTCGCGCACGGCATGGTAGTTGACAAGCATCGTGCGTCCATCCTTTTCCAGCCACACCGGCACGCAGTCGCGCTTACCCTCACGAAGCTCATTGATAATAGCCCTTACCATCGGCTCTATTTTTGGAGGATGGCATGAAAATACCTCACGGCCAAGTGCTGCCAGAGGACGTTTGAAAGATTTCGCGGAGAACGGCTGGTTGAAATAGCGGTTGATGTTGTCAGCATCCACAAAAGTCACCTCCATCGGAAGTGTGTCGAGCAAAGCCGTCAGCTGGCTGACCGTGAGTGACCCACCTGGCATGTTTATCCTCAGTTCATCGGTCACATTTGTGGCTTTTTGGCAGTTTTCCTTCTTCTCCTTGGCAAGCAATGCCTCGCCGTCTTGCCATGCTGGCGACTCAACACCCAGGCAGATGGCATACGCCTTGCTGTCCACATAAATCTGACGCCAGTCGTCGTCAGTGAAGTTTGCCACACACACGGGGAAGAGTATGCGGTTCTCCTTAAATGTCATCTCACGGGCACGACCGACAAGGGCCTCCGTGCGTTTTAGCCATTGTGCGTCGTGGCTGGCAGCTGGCTTTAGAAGAGAGGAAATTTCCGCGCGTATCTCATCGTCGATAGTCCACATCACCTGTGAGGGACCATATATCCCGTACTTGGTGTTCAGCAAAGGATAGATAAGATCGCCTTTCTTGGCATAGTGGATGGCAAGTCCGCGGACCTGACTAAGGAGGGCCGCCACGTCGGCATCCTTTCTCATAGCATTCTCCACCTCGTCAAGGGCTTTTACAATCGCATCGTTCTCACGATAGAAGGTCTGCAGAGGATGCCCGTCGATAGCCCGCAGACTGGCTGCCTTGTCTTTGCTCTCTGCAGCTTGCCCCATCATCATTCTCTCTTGGTCGTGGTGCATGCCATGGTGGAGATCGTCCTCACGCTTGTTATGGAATAGGGCAGAATGAACATCACACAGTTTCTTCACTTCCTTTGCCGACTGTCCTTCAGCTATAAGCTCTTGCTCAGCCTTCATGATGTTTGTGGCAGGAACGTCCTTGAAGTCTCTCACAAAGTCTGCACGCACGCTTTCCATAGGCTCACCATCGTTGAGCCGCTTGAGTAGCAACTTGATTTTCCGGGTGGCTTCATCAGACGGGCCGGTCAAATGGCTGTGGATGGAATTGTCGACAGAAGCGGGAGCGTCTCCCACTACAGTGAAGCCCCCATCCTGTAGGGCCTTTACCACTAAGTCCATGCTGATCCCTCTCATAGCCGCACCCTTGGGAATGGTTATCAGTTTTCCTGCAGAAAGTCTGATAGCCTTTTTCTTGATTTCGGTAAACCCGAGTGATGCCATGATGTCGATAAGCTCTGGATATGCTTCCGTGAGCTGGTACACTGTTTGTGTGAGGTCTATTCTCTTTTCCATTGTCTATATTCGTTATGTTATTCTATATTCTATCTTGCAATTTTAATGCCATTTTTCTTTTTATAGACTTTTATCGTAAAGGTGGTCACAAATGTTACTACCTTACTCATGTGGCAGGGGTGGCATTCTTTTTGTTGTCAGAATGATGAACGATAAATTTTAAGCATATAGGAGACAATAATTATGAGATTCGAGAAAGGCAAGGTGTTCAATGTGAGCAGCATGGTAGATTATGCAGACGGTGGTGTCGTCAGTAAGGAGCTTATCCATAGCGACTCTGGCAGTGTGACGATGTTCAGTTTCGATGCGGGTCAAAGGCTCAGCGAACATTCCGCACCATACGATGCGGTCGTCCAGGTCGTTGATGGCGAAATGGAGTTAAGCGTAGATGGGACTCCCCATGTGGTTAAGTCGGGTGAGTTGTTCGTCATCCCTAATGGAGCACGCCACAGTGTCTACGCCAAGCGTCGCTTCAAGATGATCATCACGATGGTCAGGGGCTGACGTGAGCATAGTGTCGGCCAACCCGATAGTCGTTTCCAAGAAGCGGAGTGGCTGTGTGCCGCAGGGTATCCAAAGAGAATGATGGGCGCGAGGCTAACATGCCTGTACTCATCATTCTTCATTTTAGAATATATTATCGTCTTTTCTCTTCTTGTGAATCTCAAATAATTTTCGCAAGTTTGCAGATGGAATAGATTGAATGTATGATGGAGGAGATGCCCGTATGCAGGTGAAGGTGGCAGGCGGTCGTGTCAACATGGTCATCTCGTCATGAAGCAAATAGTTGACTGCTAATTCCGCCCTATCTCGATGCTTCGATCGTATAAGTGAAACTATCGGCACGGTAATAGCCGATGTTGAATTCAATCGGCTTTTTATCTACGTCGTATACCATGCGTTTGCGGATAAGGATAGGGTCGGAAGGCTCTATTTCCAGTTTTTGGGCAATCATATCCCCAGCCAGGCGAGCACTGATAGCTTCCTTACTGGTCTTTACGGTGATATGGTAATTTTCCTCAAGAATGCCATAAAGGGGCTTCGTAAAATCATCGCTCCCGCTAAAGGCGATCTTTGGATTAAAATAAGAGATGAAATAGACGAAAGGATATTCTTTCTTGCCACGTACCCTCTCCAATACCAGGCACTTCCTTTCATCAAGGGCATCCATGCCAAAGAAAGATCTCACCTCCTCGCCCGGAGACTCGTAAGCTACCCGCAGCTCGAAGTTCCTGATGGATACCCCTAACATCTTCATCTCCTGTGAAAAACTAAGCCAGTTTTTCACTCCACCCACGACAGCCTTTTGGACTACCTTGGTGCCGTGTCCCTTTTTACGAACCAATAAACCCTCGAAGACTAATTGGTTGATTGCCGCACGCAAGGTGTTGCGTGAAATACATAATTGTTTGGACAAATCCACTTCATTGGGAAGGAGCTTGCCGTTCTTATATTCCTCGGACGTAATCAGTTTCCTAAGAACATCCTCTGCTTGTAGATGTAATGGTTTTTTTGAAGTAGGGTCAAGTTTCATGAGGAATGATGATTAAATGCTATATTTGCTGCAAAGATATATTTTTTCCCTGAAAAATACATCCTTTTTATTTGGAAATATGAAAGAAATGTTATAGCTTTGCACAAGATTTTATATGTATGAACATATAGGACTTTTTCGATAAGCAAAATGAACAGAGGCAAGCTTGCCTTAACTCTGCCATGGTGAGGAAAGGTGGGCGAGAAGCCAAGGTTTCAAATTACTAAGTCAGAAAATGAGAGCAGTAAACTATGATAAATTCCCGTCGACACAGATAGACGGCTATGTGCTAAGGGGATGGGATGCTATCCGCGCGAAGTTAGCGGAGAGCCTTCGCCAACATGTCTTGGTGGTAGACCTCTATTCCGGTGTCCATGAGGAAGAAGTTGCGAATGAGTTGCAGAAGTTGTCCCCGAACCTGTTCATTGATACTCGTGACCTGATGAAGACAGAACAGGAGATCATGGAGATGACAGCGCGGTATATGACTGATGACCCGTTGTTTGGGTATATGACCAACTTTACGCTCACAGAATATTTTGACCGAGACAAGCTTCGCGAAGTAAAGCGAAAGGTGGAGGCTGCCAAGGGTAGTGTCATTATTATGGGTACTGGTGCTCACTTGGTGGCTCCATCAGATGCTATCTTGGTATATGCTGACATGGCAAGGTGGGAAATCCAGCAACGCTTCAGGCGTCATGAGGTAAAGGCGGTAGGTGTAGATAACCATGCGGATGCTCCTTCCTTGCAATACAAGCGAGGTTATTTCAACGACTGGAAGATGCTCGACCGATATAAGGATTCACTTTATGGGATTGTCGACTACTGGTTAGACACCCATATAAGCAATGACCCCAAGCTCATCGATCGTAGTACCTTTATGGAAGGGATCGACAAGACCGTACGTTCTCCCTTCCGTGTCGTTCCTTTCTTCGACCCAGCCCCTTGGGGTGGGCAATGGATGAAAAAAGTGTGCGGGCTCGATGAAAAGATGGCTAATTTCGGATGGTGTTTCGACTGTGTCCCCGAAGAGAACAGTTTATATCTGGACGTGAGGGGTATCCGGTTTGAGATGCCCTCTATCAACGTAGTATTACTACGGTCCCGACAACTGCTTGGAGAGCCTGTTGAAGCTCGTTTTGGCAAGGAGTTTCCCATCCGTTTCGATTTCCTCGATACAGTAGAGGGCGGAAACCTGAGCCTACAAGTGCATCCTACCACGGAATTTGTCCACCAGAACTTTGGGATCCATTACACCCAAGACGAAAGTTATTATCTTTTGGACTGTGAGCCTGGGGCAACCGTGTTCTTGGGCTTGAAAGAAGACATACATCCGGAAGACATGATAAATGACTTGCGGAAAGCGCAACGGGGAGAAATTGTCTTCGATGCAGAAAAATACGTCAACCGTTGGCCAGCCAAGAAGCATGATCATTTTCTCATTCCTGGAGGGACTGTTCATTGTTCAGGGGCTGGGTCGCTCGTTTTGGAGATCAGTTCTACCCCAAGCCTGTTCACGTTCAAGCTTTGGGACTGGCAAAGGTTAGGACTCGATGGCAAGCCAAGGCCGATTAACGTTGAGCGAGGGAGCCATGTGATTGATTTCGGGCGAGATACGACCTATGCGCGTAATCATCTGATCAATCAGGTAGAGACCGTGGCTGAAGGAAACGGATGGCGTGAAGAGCGTACGGGACTGCATCCCAATGAGTTCATTGAGACACGTCGCCATTGGTTCAAGGTTCCGGTCGTCCATCATACGGGCGATAGCGTGAACGTGCTCAACTTGGTAGAAGGAGAGGAGGCGATCGTGGAAAGTCCGGAAGGACGCTTTGAGCCTTTTATCGTCCATTATGCAGAGACATTTATTATCCCCGCGGGCATTGGCACCTATACCATCCGACCCTATGGCGCTTCAGAAGGTCAGCTTTGCGGGACCATCAAGGCTTATGTAAGGCATTAAATGTTTTATGCGAGAGCAAATGATATAGTTGAACGGAAACCATTCATATCCGATATATTATGTATGAAGATGACGAAAGAACGGTAATGACATTGGATGCAGGTGGTACCAACATGGTATTCTCTGCTATTAAGGGCAACCGTCAAGTGGTAAAGCCCATACGGATAGATACTGTGAGTGATGACCTTGACCAGTGCTTGAATACCATGAAATACGGCTTCGAGCAAGTCAAGGAGAGCGTGGATACGCCTCCTGTTGCCATTAGCTTTGCCTTCCCTGGACCTGCAGACTATCCAAACGGGGTGATTGGTGACCTGCCCAACTTCCCGGCTTTCCGGGGAGGGGTACCTTTAGGTCCTATTCTCGAAGACTGGTTCCATATCCCTGTCTATATGGAAAACGACGGCAACTTGTTTGCTTTCGGGGAAGCGACATCTGGAATGTTACCTCGTGTCAATGATGCCTTACGGAAGGCAGGGAATAAACGGACCTACCATCATCTGATTGGCATCACCATCGGAACTGGATTTGGTTGTGGTGTCGTCATCGACGGGCATCTGCTGACAGGAGACAATGGATGTGGAGGGGATGTCTGGCTCAGTCAGAATGCCAAGTATCCAGACCTGATCGCAGAAGAGAGCGTCTCGAAGCGAGCTGTGGTGCGCGTGTATGGCGAGAAAGCGGGCATTAACTCGTGTACACTTACGCCCAAGGATATCTTTGATATTGCCGAAGGTACCCGTGATGGAAACCAACTGGCAGCAAAGGAATCCTTTGCCGAGTTAGGAAAGGTTGCCGGGGTTGCCATCGCCCATGCCTTAGACATGATCGACGGGATCGTTGTCATTGGAGGAGGCATCGCCGGAGCATCCCACTATATCTTGCCAAGCATGCTCGAAGTGTTGAGGGGGAAGCTTGCCATGATGGATGGACAGCTATTTGACAGGGTAGAAATGAAAGTATTCAACTGGGAAGACCGTGCTGAACGTAACGAGTTCTTGAATGGGCATGACCAGGAAGTTGTATCACCTATTTCCGGGCGCAAGGTGCCCTACCACTCTGTGCGCAGAACCATCATCGCCGTAAGCGAAGATGGAGCCAGCACTTCCACCATGAAGGGAGCTTATGCTTTCGCACTTATGCACATGGATCATCAATCTTAGTCATCATGAATAATACAAAATCCATATCAAAACTACTTCCGGTACTGACCGCCTTCTTTGTCATGGGATTCTGCGATATCGTAGGTATTACATCCGACTATATGCAGCACTCCTTCGAATGGTCCTCGACGATGACAGGGCTGGTACCTTCCTTTGTCTTTATTTGGTTTCTTTTTCTTGCGATTCCTTGCGGGAACCTGATGAACCGGATCGGGCGCAAGAATACGGTGATGGTTAGCTTGACCATCACCGTCGTGGGTATGTTCTTGCCCTTGGTGAGCTATGATAGCGTGACCTGCCTGCTTGCCTATATGCTACTTGGCATAGGGAATGCCGTGCTCCAAGTGTCGCTCAATCCCCTGCTTCAGAATGTCGTGACCAATCAAAAGCTGATGGCAAGTAGCTTGACGGCAGGGCAAGTCATCAAGGCAATTTCATCCTTGTTAGGACCGGAATTCGTGGTGTTAGCAACGACCCACTTTGGCAATGATCATTGGTATTATTGCTTTCCCATCTTGGGATGCATCACCATCGTCTCAGCGATATGGTTAGCCTTAACCCCTATTACGAGAGAGACAGGCGGTAGCCAACACTCATCTGTGACCGGTTCGTTGACTCTACTGAAGAGGCAGACAGTCCTTTTGCTCTTTTTCGGTATTTTCTTCATTGTAGGCATAGACGTAGGTACCAACTTCATCAGCTCGAAGATTATGGCATCCCGTTTTGCGTGGGAACCAGAAGAAGTAAAGTTCGCTCCACAAATCTACTTTTTATGCAGAACGGTTGGTGCGATGTTAGGCGTTGTTCTCCTTGCCAAAGTAAAGGCGTCTCAGTACTTTAAGGTAAATATCATTGCGACGGTCCTTTCCATTCTCCTCTTAGCTTTTGTCTCCCATCCTACGTTCGACATGGTATGCATTGGCTGTATTGGATTCTTTGCATCGTCCATTTTCCCCATCATCTATTCCATGGCATTTGATGAATGTCAGGATCGGATCAATGAGATCTCCGGGCTGATGATGTCGACAGGAAAGTAATATGCTATACTTT
>ERZ779941.1005-NODE-1005-length-9909-cov-1.630099_pt1 | contig 9909 bp, 9 predicted proteins | sample MGYA00511952_ERZ779941 | MGnify/ENA primary metagenome ERZ779941 (study PRJEB29588, sample SAMEA2142846) | human gut metagenome | biome: human gut; feature: human-associated habitat; material: faeces | place: Denmark | collected 2008/2010 ...
GTTCTTCTCTATTTCATCTATGATTTCCGCAAAATATTTCCAGATTATCAGAAGGATATGGTTGGTGGCAAGATATCTCTCCATGTCATCTGCTGCCTTTCCCGCTTCATCAATGACCGGCATAAGCAGTTTTAGTGTATCAATAAGCTCGTAATCCGCACCATCCCAGGCATTGACCCTTGAAGACAAGGCATACTGTGCACACAGGTTCATAAGAATAGATAACCTGTCTTTCTCCGTTTCCAGCATTTCCCTAAGTGTTGGAAGCCATTCCACATTTCGGTCACGATTCATAAGGATTCCCCTGCGGATGCTTCCTGGAAAAAGGGCGCACATCTTCTCTTCTATGTACATATCATTCAAAAGATTGCTGAGATAAGATGCTGTCTGCAGAAAGATAGAAAGAATTGCTTTATCTTTTCTTTCATTGAAGATTACTTTATTCTCTTCAAACAAGTTACGTCCTTCTGTATCGATGGATACAATCAGTGGTCCAAACTCTTTTACGCGGCAGTTCCAGAGCGTTTCCGGCATTCCGAGATCTCTCCACTCAGCTCTTACGATCTCTTCTACTTCTGTAGCAGCTACTACAGCGTTACCTGCAGGGAATACGCAGTGGATTGCTCCGAATTCTTTACATGCACGCTCTGTATTTTCTTTCATACCACCTTTACCGATGATCACACGTACACCAGTCTCTTTTACGAATTCGTACTCGAATTTTTCCATTCTCATACTTGTTGTCGGTCCTACAGATACCATTTCGAATTTGTCATTTTCCAGTGGACGGATGATCGGTCCTGCATGAAAGATTGCGTTGTTTCTTACATCTACAGGAAGTTCTCTTCCTTCTTCTACCAGACGGCGGTGTGCAACGTCTCGGCATGTTGTCATGCTTCCGTTCAGATATACGATGTCACCGATCTTGATATCTTTTAAGTCTTCTGCTGAAATAGGTGTTGTTAAGATTTTTTTACCGTTCTTTACTTCTACCATTATAATTCTACCCCCGTATGTGTTGTGATTGTGTAGTTCAGGTCCTTATCAAATACAATATGTCCTCTTCTGTGGCTCCAGCATCCTACGTTAACAGCTACACCGATTGTAGATGGGTGACGTGCTGTATTCTCGATGTTAACGCCCATTACAGAATATTTTCCGCCCATACCCTGTGGTCCAAGGCCGATTGCATTGATTCCGTCTTCGAGAAGAGTCTCCATCTTAGCTGCTCTTTCGTTCTCATTGTGTGATCCGATCGGACGCATCAGTGCTTTCTTAGAAAGAAGTGCTGCCGTCTCAACAGATGTTGCCACACCTACGCCAACGAGAAGCGGAGGGCAGGCATTCAATCCGTATGTTGTCATAACGTCCATAACGAACTTTGTAACTCCTTCGTATCCTTCACCCGGCATCAGAACCATAGCTTTTCCAGGAAGAGTACATCCGCCCCCTGCCATGTATGTATAGATCTCACATTTGTCTGAGTTTGGAACGATATCCCAGAATACAGTCGGTGTTCCTTTTCCTACGTTCTTTCCTGTGTTGTATTCATCAAATGTCTCTACACTGTTGTGACGGAGAGGTGCTTCAAATGTTGCTTTCACAACAGCGTCTTTCAGAAGTCCTTCCAGTTCGTCGATAAGTGGGAATTTTGTTCCACATTTTACCCAGAACTGTAATACACCTGTATCCTGACAGCTTGGTCTGTTCAGTTTTACAGCAAGTTCCTGGTTCTTGAACATGGTGTCATAAATTACCTTTGAAAGCGGGCTGTCTTCTTTCTCACGCAGCTCTGTTAATTTTTCAATGACATCATCCGGCAGTTTCTTTGCGATATGTGCAATAAATTTTGCCATATAATCTGTAAGTTGTGTTACCTGTTGTTCTTTAGACATTTTCATATCCTCCTTGAAATTCTATTAAAAATTTTTAGTTCCTATCTATATTCCCACAACAGTATTGTGATGAAAGACAGCGAAAACTTTTATCACAAACTGTCATGAGAGGTATGTCTGCTTACATCTTCCGTTTTTATGGAGATTAGAGGTCAAATACTTCCTTATGTTTATGGGAAGAATGGATAGAAGATTGGAAGCAAGATCATACTTACTATGGTTGCTACTACGATCATAGGAATACCTGCTTTCGCATAATCCTTGAACGTATATCCTCCTGCCGTTACTACCATTGTGTTTGCCGGCATTCCGATCGGTGTTGCGTAAGCACAGGAACCGCCGATTACACATGCCATCAGTACGGCACTTGGATCTGCACCCATGCCCTGTGCGATGGATACTCCGATCGGAGCCATCAGTGCTGTCGTTGCTGTGTTTGACATAAAGTTTGTCATGATACAGCAGAGCATGAAGATTACAAATGTTAATATGTATGGTGAAGGGTTATCTCCCAGCATTCCGATTACTTTATCTGCGATCAGTTCTCCGGCACCGGTTGCTTCCAGTGCAGACGCAAGGGAAAGCGTACCTCCGAATAAGAAGATCGTCTTCAAGTCGATGGAAAGGAGTGCGTCTTTCTCACTGATAACGCCTGTAACGATCAGTGCAAGTGCTCCCACACATCCTATGACACATAACTTAATACCAATCTGATCTTCAAAAATCATTCCCAGAAGTGTTAATAACAGGATGATCAGTGAAAGGGTCTGTTTCCACTTTGGAACATTGCTGAAATCTTTTGTCTCATCAAAAATTCCCTCACCGCTTGTGTCCACTTTATCCGGCAGGAATTTGTATCCAAACAGTGCGAAAAAAATGATTCCTACGATCAAAATCGGAAGTCCTACTTTCGCATAATCGAAGAATCCGAATTTTAATCCGATCTTCTCCATGGATGACTGTGCGATCATGTTACCAGGTGCACCGATCAGTGAAAGGTTACCTCCCATGGCTGCTGCAAATACCAGCGGCATTAACAGTCTTGATCTTGAATATCCTGATTTTGCAGCAATACCAATAACTACCGGAATCAGGATTGCGGCTGTTCCTGTGTTGGAAAGGAAGCCGCTCATCACTCCGACAATCACCATGATCGCAATGATCAGCTGCCTTTCTGTCTTGGCAAAGTGTGTAACTACTCCTCCGATCTTGTTCGCCATTCCCGCCTTTGAGCAGCCTTTTTTGGAAATATCCCCATAGCAAGTACACCGACAATGAACATTGCAACAAATAAGATTACATTGCTGTCGATGAATCCCGAGAATGCAGTCTGCCAGTCCAATACCCCTGTGACTACCAGTCCTACACAGACAATCATCGATGTTACCCCAAGCGGAATCTTTTCAAGCATGAACATGATGATTGCAAATGCCAGAAACAGTAATGTAATTGTTATCTGACTCATCTTCATTACCTCCTTGTAATTATTTCGTTCGATTTCTCGGATACATTTTTGTTTGATCTTTGATGTCTGATATTTGATTTTGTATCCAAATCTTGATTATAAGATACTCCCTAATGATAAAAATGTCAATAGGTATTTATAGATTTTGGCATATGTTATAAAACTGTATATCGTCTTTTGTTCAAAATCACCATATTCAGCGTTTTTTGTATTGAAAGGACCTGCCACAGGCAACTTTTCTTGCATACTTAGACAAAAAAAGTGCATTGTTATTTACCACAAAGGTAAATAACAACGCACTAATTATTTATAATATGTAAGCATATCATCCCGGCTCCGCATAATATGATCATACATCGCCTTCTGTGCTTCCTTCTGATCATGAGCCTTGATTGCTCTCCATATCCTTTCATGTTCTTTAATCGACACTTTCGCATAATCCTCTTCTGATACCATGCTGCCCATAGACAGACCATTCCATAATTCAGAAATCATATTTTTCATCTTCTGGTTACCTGCTGCAGACCAGATCTCATGATGAAATGCACGATTCAGATCTGTATATTGCTTTAAATTGCCTTCCTTCAGAGCCTCTTCTGCTTCTTCGTACACGGATTCTATCTCCGATATGTCCGTCTCCGGCTCTGCTGCAAGCAATGCTGCCGCACTTTCCAAAATTGCACGAAGTTGATAATGTTCTTTAATATAAGTTTCCGTAATTCCAAGTACTACAGCTCCTTTGTTCTTGCGCAACTGTATTAACCCATCTCTTGCAAGTATCTGAAATGCCTCTCTTACCGGCATCGCCGATACATTTAACTGTGTGGCTACACTTTCCAGAGAAAGGACTTCTCCTTCTTTCATCTGCCTGGACAAGATTGCCTTCCTAAGTTCTGCCGCTACCTTTTCCTTGGCCGACGGCATCTTAATTGGTTTTAATCCATTCATTCATTCATCCCTCTCTCTTCATTGACCGCTTTTGCAAGCAATTTAAAATATACATCCAGAGATTTTTCTACTTTCTTCAGTTCCCCATTTTCTAAAAGTTCTGTCATCTTATCCTTTTCTTCTTTTATCTTATCTGCATAATGTCCCGTTGATAATGCAAAACGGATATAGCTGTCACTGGCATTTCTTAAAAGTCTTTTGATATACTCATTTTCCACCAGATCACACATGGCTTCTGCAGGCTGTACCTCTCCTGACAATCCCGATGTCATAAGCAACTCTTCCAACTGCGCAGTCTTTCCACTATGTTTCAGACTGTTCAATGCCTTCTTTGTCATCTCCGAAATCATACTGTAGATCAGACCTATCTGTTCTTTATCCAATTCTGTCACAGTAATTCTTCTGGTTGCAAGGCGGATAATTAACCCCTGATTTTCCAGGATCTGGAAAGCTTCCCGGATTGGAATTCTGGAAGCTTCAAACGCTTCTGCCAGTTCTTCTTGTTTTAACTGACTTCCTCCGGGAATTCTTCCGGACAATATTTCATCAGCGATCTGTTCCGCCATATAGTCGCTCAATCTTTTTTCTGATATATCTTTCATAATTTTCCCCTTGATTTAAAACCTTATAACAATAATGTATCCAAAATCAAGGAAAATGTAAAGAGTTATTTTTTCGTTTTCTAATATTTTGGGCTACATATTCCACGAAAAAATCATAATATTTTACAAATATTTCTTCATATCCTGAATCAGCTTTTCACATGTCTTTTCAAATTTCTTTGCAAGTGAAATGCTTTCTTTTTCCGCTTCCGGATAACGATTTAATTTCTCTGTAATGGATTTTATTCCCATATTTGCCCCGTCGATCATCATTTCCGCAATCTTCGAACTGTCATCATTGAGCATCATCTTTACTTCAGCACTGATCCAGGCAAATGTCTCTGCTGCCTTTTCTAACAGCTTCTCCTCCTGCAATTTTCCTTCTGACAATCTTATTGATTCCTTCTCCATTTTTTCATAGTCTTCTTTATATTTACAGAACAAGTCCTGAAGCTCCTGACTTTTCAGATATACCGCCAACTGCTCGATACTATTCAGTGCCATCCGGCATCCAGAATTACATTCCTTCAGAATTTCGTATGTTGATGTGTCCATGATACTTCCTCCTTTTTAAATTGCTTGCTATCTTTTTATACTTTGTCTTTCTTCATGTATTTTTCATTATTTTTCTTTTATAGTATGTCTCGAATTTTGTTTTCTATGTATTTACCCTAAATAACACTGGCAATTTTTCTTGCATACTTAGCTATCTACAGAACACAGGATGATTAAAAAAAGCCCTTGCAGATATCATTTTAATATCCACAAAGGCTTTTCTATCTCTCATATTCTTAATTTACCATAAAATACTTCAGACTGATTTCATTAGACGCAACATCTGCAAGGTTGACACAGCTGTTTCCCATACGATCGATCAGATGCAAGATATTCGTAAATGGTGTCGTAAGGCTTGCTTTACATTTTCCTTTATTGACACGCTGTACATGTGCTTTTCGCATCTTCAGATCCAGATCCATGATCTTATCTTTCCGTTTGATCAGCTTCTCTGTCTGAACTGACTTATCACCCTGTAATGCCTTGATTGAATCGGTAAACATCTTCTCCAGTGTCTTCAGGCTTTTCTGCAACTCTTCCATCGCTTCCGGTGTATATTTGTATCTGTTTTCAATCTTTTCCTGTACACATTTGGCAACTTCTACACTCAGCGTTCCCATACGTTCCACATCGCTTAAGATGTACATAAGACTTGCCGTCTGTGCAGCCTGCTGCTCTGTCATCGTTCCGGCTGAGAACAAAGCTGCCAGATATTCCGTGATCTGATCCGTCAGTTTCTTAATCTGCAGTCCCTTTTCCTGCAGTGGTTCCAGTTCATTCATATCTTCAGTTTTGACAATTGTGATCGTATCTGCCACAACAACTTTAACCATTTCACTCACACGAAGAATTTCCTTTGCGACCAACTGAAGTGCCGCTGCCGGCTGGTTTATGATCTTATCATCCAAAAATACCGGTTTTGCAGAATCCATATCGACTGCTTTTCCATCCGGAATCAACGTCATAACAATCTTCACCATGAATTTGATCAGACAGACCCAGATCAGTGTCATTGTAATATTGAATAATGTATGCGCATTTGCAATCTGTCTTGAGATCACCTCAACTTCTGGTCCTTTCGGAGAAATATGCTGGATCAGCGCTGCAAATGGTTTCACAAACCCGATAAATAACAGACATCCGGAAATGTTGAAAATACAGTGTGCAACGGCTGTACGTTTCGCATCTTTTGTCTGACCGATACTTGCCAGAAGTGCTGTAATTGTAGTACCGATATTATCTCCAAGAAGGATTGGGATCGCACCTGCAAGTCCAAGCATACTTGTCACACCATCAGGTCCCGGCTGTGATGCAAAGTTCTGCAATACTGCAATCGTCGCACTACTACTCTGTACTACCAGTGTCATTAGTGTTCCGACAAATACCCCAAGTACCGGAATATGTGCTACTCTTTCAATCAGATTCGTGAACACTGGGCTGGATGCCAGCGGTTTCATAACATCTCCCATGGTCTCGATTCCAAGGAATAACAGACCAAATGCGAAGATTGTCTGACCGATACTCTTCACTTTTTCAGATTTCGCAATAAACGAAATGATAAATCCAATAAAGATAATGATATAGATGTAATCGCTGATCTTAAATGCGATGATCTGTGCCGTCATCGTCGTACCGATGTTCGCACCAAAGATGATTGAGATTGCCTGTGGAAGACTCATAAGTCCCGCACTGACAAAACCGATCGCCATAACAGTTGTCGCACTACTGCTCTGTAATACCGCTGTAGTAAGTGCTCCTGCGATAACCCCAAGTACCGGGTTCTTAGTCAGAAGTGCCAGGATGCTTTTCATCTTTTCTCCTGCCGCTTTCTGCAGGCACTCACTCATCATATTCATTCCATAAATAAAGACTGCCAGGCCTCCTAAAAGCCCGAATATTATCTGCAATTTTTCATTCATAATATTTTCCCATTCTCCTTCATTCGTCTTCTGTAGAACCTGCCGCCGGCAGTTTCTTTCGAACACATGATGTTCCCTCGACGTTACGGGCTTATTGTAACGAAGGTGTATGCAGCCTATATCAAATCTATGTTAAATCTATGTAAAATTGTACCCGGAGTTTATATTACATTAAATTCTATGAAATTATTTTCGAAAAAATGTAAAGGAATCATCAAATGTATACAAAATTATCTGAATACTTAAGATGATTCCTTTTTATTGTTTACTCCTATTGTTTCTAATATAACGGTTCATTCTCCATCAGATATTGCAAGAATGCCTCGCAGCCTTCTTTCACATCGTCATAAGTCACGTCAAAATTCCCCGTGTACCACGGATCTGCAATGTCTCTTGCCTCTCCTGTATATTCCAGTAACAAATGCACCTTATGCTCCGGGTCTTTCCGGATGATGCGGTTGATGTTGCGGATATTCCACTGTTCCATGCCGATTAGGTAATCAAATTCTTCATAATCTTTTTTCGTCATCTGGCGTGCTCTGTGGTTACCGCATGGGATTCCTTCTTCTCTTAACTTGTTCTGCGTTCCGTAGTGAACCGGATTGCCGTCTTCTTCGTTGCTGGTTCCGGCGGAGTCGATGTAGAAGGATGACTCTAGGTTCGCTTTTTTTACTAAATCTTTCATTACATATTCTGCCATGGTGGAGCGACAGATGTTGCCGTGGCAGATAAAGAGCACTTTTATCATTGTTGCATAACCTCGCATTTCTTAGTTTTTCTTGGTTTTTCGGGCTTTGTAAGCCTTTGTAAATTTTTGCTTTCTGGCATAACCTGGTTTATTTTCGCATAATATCGTCAGCAAAAGGTGTAAAATAAGGTGTATGTTTTTCCATTTTACACCTTGCTATTTTCAATTAAAAATCGTAATTACACAACCTGAATCCGAGCAATTTCTTCCCTGGCATCCTCAAGATTTACATGCGTATATGTATTCAACGTTACGCTGATCTCTGCGTGGCCCATCAAATATTGCAATGCTTTTGGATTCATTCCGGATTTTGCCATGTTTGAGCAATAGGTGTGCCGACATACATGCGGTGTAATGACAGGCATCTGTACTTTATAAGTATTATTATACTTCTGAATGATGTGTTGAAAATAATGCTCCCAGTGCAAGGAATAACAAATACTTTCATTTTTATCAAAGTATAAGAATCCACTTTTTCCATCTACCATAGGTTCTGCTTTGGGCGGGTTCCGTTTTTCTATTATTTTCCGAAAGCATTCCTCTACATCCGCAGTCATAGGTATCTTTCTCGTTCCGCTGGTTGTTTTAGTCTCTTGAATATAATATCCGATTTTTGATTTTTTCTGCAATTGATGATCGATGTTGATCGTATGCTCCTTAAAATCAATGTCAGAAATGGTCAAACCACAAAATTCCGAGATGCGAAGGCCGGTTTTAAATAAAATGTAGATTCCCTCATAATACCTGCAAAAATGAGGATCCTCTTTCACAAATCGTAGAAACTTACGTTCCTGTGCTCTGCTGATTGCCTCTCTTGTCACACTGTCATTCACAACCACTTCCATTAGCTGAAACTGAAATGGATTTTTCCTGATCAGGTCATCATCCACTGCCAACTGAAATGCCGGACGAAGAACTCCTCGGATTGAATGGATGGAACTATAGCTTTTCTTTTCTACCTGCTGAAGATGTATCAGCCAACATTTTGCATCCGAAATCCGAACCGTATCAATCCTTCTTTTTCCAAATGGATCTTTCTTCAATAAATTGATAACTGTTCCGTATCCTGCAACTGTAGTAGGTCTGACACCGGTTTTTGTTGATGTATATTTTTCAACCAGTTCCAGCACCGTCATGTTTCCGCCATTTGTTGCAATCTGCTCAAAATGGTCCGCCTGGATTTTCTTCTCCATCTCCCGAAGCGACAAAGTACGGCGCTTTCCTTTCGGAGTTGCATCGTTATGGTCTAAGCGCCAGCTATATACGCAGCGCTCCTTTCCCATCTCATCGACATACTTAAATCGATATCTGCCATCAGATAACTGTATTTCTCCATTGTGTAATATACGTCCTCTATGATCTCTCCTTTTTTCACTCATAATATTTCGTCTCCTTCATTAAATATTCATTTAACTTGGAAGACCGTCTCGGTTTCTTCATTATACCACAAGACCTTCCCTTCGCTAAGATAAAATGAACATTATTTTCATTACTATTTCTTCTATTCTGTCACTTAAACTGTACTGGCTGTATCCAGATAATCTTCAAATAATTTTCTTTTGAACCGTATATGAGAACCTACTTCCAAAATGAAATCCGCTCCCTCATTTTCACCTGCAATCTGCCTTAATCTCTTTTCTCCAATTCCGTAATATTCTGCTGCTTCGGAAACATTTAAAGAATATTTCTTCCAAACAGGTATTGTTTTTTCTGTATGATTCATTCGCATTCCTCCTCCCCTCTGTTTGTATTCAACAACGTTTTCGCTTTCTCCATT
>ERZ779941.1023-NODE-1023-length-9785-cov-1.589723_pt1 | contig 9785 bp, 7 predicted proteins | sample MGYA00511952_ERZ779941 | MGnify/ENA primary metagenome ERZ779941 (study PRJEB29588, sample SAMEA2142846) | human gut metagenome | biome: human gut; feature: human-associated habitat; material: faeces | place: Denmark | collected 2008/2010 ...
GCCTGGGCGTCGGTCCCGGAGCCGGAAAACTGCATACATCCACCTTCAATCCCGACGAGGCGGCCATTCCGACCGGCATCCGGTTCATGGAACTCCTCGCCCGTAACTATTTCAACCGATGAATAAACTGAAAAATACGAAGAAGTCGGCCGCATTCGACCGCTCTTCGCTGATCATTAACCTGTTCCGGGAATTCCCGAACAACAAGTTCTCCCTCAAGCATCTGGCTTCGGCCTCGGGCGGCGCCACCAAGGAGGGCCGTCTTCGTACCCGTGAAATCATCACGGAACTGCTCGCCCAGGGCACTATCGAGGAGTGCGGGCAGGAAAAGTACCGTCTCAGCGGCAAGGAGCGTCCCCGCCAGGAGGGCATCGTACAGATGATCTCGACAGGAGCGATGTATATCCGCTCCGAGGAGTTCGAAAACGACGTATATGTCAGCCAGCGCAATTCGCTGAATGCTCTGGACGGCGACCGCGTGGAGTTCGTCATCACCCGCCGCTCCCACGCCGGGTCCCTCGAAGGCGAGATCACCCGCATCGTGGAGCGCAGCCGCAAGCAATACGTGGGCACGGCCGACGTGAGCGACCACGCCATCTTCGTCAAGATGGATCCCCGGCGCATGCCGATGGACGTCTATCTCTCCAAGCGGGACAACCCTAACGTACAGCACGGCGACAAAGTCGTGATCCGCATCACGGACTGGGCGCTGGGTTCCAAAAGCCCCGCCGGAGAGCTGGTCGAGGTATTGGGCCGCGCCGGAGAGAACAATACCGAGATGCACGCCATCCTGGCCGAATACGGCCTGCCCTACCATTTCGAGCAAAAGGTCGAAGATGCGGCCCAGGCCATTCCTTCGACGATCACCAAAGCCGATTACGCCGCCCGGCGCGACTTCCGCAAGATAACGACCTTCACCATCGACCCGGCGGATGCCAAGGACTTCGACGACGCCCTCTCGGTGCGCAAGGTCGGCGACGGCGTCTTTGAGCTGGGCGTCCACATCGCCGACGTGACCCACTACGTTCAACCCCGCTCGGTGATCGACACCGAAGCCGAGGAGCGCGGCACGTCGGTCTATCTGGTCGATCGCACGATCCCGATGCTGCCCGAAAAATTGAGCAACGAGCTTTGCTCGCTGCGCCCCGACGAAGAGAGCCTCTGCTTCTCGGCGGTCTTCACGCTCAACGAGGAGGCCGAGGTGCTGGACAAATGGTTCGGCCGCACGGTCATCCACTCCGACCGCCGCTTCACCTACGAGGAGGCGCAGCAGATCATCGAAACCGGCAAGGGCGACTTCGCCGAAGAGGTGCTGACGCTCAACCGTCTGGCACAGCGGATGCGCAAAACACGCTTCAAGCACGGAGCCGTGAGCTTCCAGCGCGAAGAGGCCAAGTTCAAACTCGACGCCGAAGGCAAACCCCTGAGCGTCTATTTCAAGGAGCAAAAGGAGGCCAACCAGCTCATCGAAGAGTTCATGCTGCTGGCCAACAAACAGGTCGCCGAATTCTGCGGACATCACAAAGTGAACGGCCGTGCCGTGCGGCGCACGATGGTTTACCGCGTACACGACGTTCCGAACGAGGAGAAGCTCGAAAAATTCCGGACCTTCGTTCTGCGCTTCGGCTACGTATTCAAGGCCGACAAGGGACGCGCCGTGGCCAAGGAGATGAACAAGCTGCTGGGACAGGCCAAAGGACGCATCGAGGAGAACGTCATTTCGAACCTCGCCGTACGTGCGATGTCCAAGGCTTTCTACTCGACCGATAACATCGGTCATTACGGCCTCGCTTTCCCCTACTACACGCATTTCACCTCGCCGATCCGCCGCTACCCGGACATGATGGTCCACCGGCTGCTGGCCCGCTACCTCGAAGGAGGCAAATCGGCCGACCGCGACACCTTCGAGAAACTCTGCGTACACGCCTCGGAGCGGGAAGTGATCGCTGCCGAAGCCGAACGCGCCTCGATCAAGTACAAAATGGTGGAGTTCATGCAGGATAAAATCGGCCAGTTCTTCGACGGCCATATCTCGGGCATGAGCGACTGGGGCATGTACGTCGAGCTGGACGAAACTCACATCGAAGGCATGGTTTCGCTGCGGGAAATGGAGGACGACCTCTACCAGTTCGACGAGAACCGCTACGAGGTCTATGGACGCCGCAAAGGACGGGTCTTCACCTTGGGCGATGCCGTGCGCATCCGCGTCAAGCGGGCCGATCTGCAACGCCGTCAGCTCGATTTCGAACGGGGGCACGATGCGGCGGCCGACTCCCGCGAGAACGACGTAAAGGGGCACGCAGCGATTCCGGTACGCCGCCAAAGCACGTCCCGACCGGGTAAGGGCGGCAAAACGTCCCGCAAAGGGGGCAAAAAAGGATCGAAGCGATGATCCGGGAACAGACGCAGCGAACCGCCGGAACCGGCCCCAACCGTGCGGAAGAGATATACGAAAAATGTCTGAAGCGTGATCCCCTCACGGCGGAGGAGGCGTATTGGCTTTACGAACAGGCCCCCCTGCAGGAGCTGGCTCTCACGGCTGACCGCGTGCGCCGTGCCGTAGTGCCCGACCTGGAGGTCGTGACCTGGCAGATCGACCGCAACGTGAACATCACCAACGTCTGCATTTCGGGCTGCCACTTCTGCAATTTCCACTGCAAACCCCACCAGACGGAGCGGGCTTTCATCACTACGCTGGATGAATACAAGGAGAAAATCGAGCGGATGCTCGCCCTCGGCGGCGACCAGTTGCTGCTGCAGGGCGGTCTACACCCGAAGCTGGGGATCGATTTCTACGAGGAGCTCTTCTCGACACTCAAGAGCCTCTATCCGCAGGTACGCCTGCACGCCCTCGGAGCGCCCGAAGTGGCGCACATCGCCCGCATCAGCGGCCTCACCACGCTCGACACCCTGAAACGGCTGATCGCCGCCGGATTGGACTCCCTGCCGGGTGCCGGGGCCGAGATCCTCGATCCCGGCGTGCGGAAAGCCATCTCGCCCGCCAAACCTTCGGTCGAGGAGTGGATCCAGGTGATGCACGAAGCCCACTGCCTCAACCTGCCGACCTCGGCGACGATGATGTACGGCCATGTAGAAACATCCCGTCAGCGTGTGGACCACCTGCTGCGCATCCACGACCTGCAGGCCCGCTGTCCCGAAGGACATTACGGCTTTCTGGCCTTCATCCCTTGGATTTTTCGCTCGTCGGGCACCGAATTGGAGCGGCAGGGAGTTGCAACCCGCTTTTCACCATTGGAATACATTCGCATAATCGCCGTCAGCCGACTGGTTCTGAACAACATCCGCAACATCCAGGCTTCGTGGCTCACCGTCGGCAAGGCCACCGCTCAGGTAGCGCTGCACAGCGGCGCCAACGACATGGGTTCGATCATGATCGAGGAGAACGTCGTTTCTTCGGCCGGGGCGCACAACCAGTTCGATGCCGCAGGCATCCAACAAGCGATCCGCGAGGCGGGCTTCACGCCTCGTCTGCGGGACCAGCTTTACCGAATGCGGTAACGATCCCCATGCGGCAAGCCATATCAACTGAAGAGGGGTATTTCCCTGCACGAAAAAAAGCCGGAAAATTCCGGCTTTTTTATTCGGAACGAATTTTGAACTCTACCCGACGATTATAACCAACTCCCTATGACGGCATATTTACGGCCTGCTCTTCGACAGACAAGATTCTTCTCTCGATCCGGACTTACACGACATCTCGGACTTCTATACCGGACCGTACAGCCGACTATTGTGCTGTTCCTGCTTGTACTCGCCCTAACGGGCTGCCTTTCCGAAGAGATCCCGACGGAAAAGGAAACCACGCTCGTCCGCGTCGGAGAGGAGGCCCCTCACTTCACGGTCGGAATGCTCGACGACACAGCGATCACCCTGTCCGACCTGCAAGGCAACGTGGTGTTGCTTACCTTCTTCTCCACGTGGTGCCCGACCTGCCGGAAACAAATGCAGCAGATGCAAACCCAAATCGTCGATCGCTTTGCTGACCGGAAATTTCGCTTCCTTCCAATCAATCGAGGCGAAACGCAGCAGACCGTTCAAGAATTCTGCCGCGAGCTGGGAATCGCATTCTCCGTAGGTCTGGATCCCGACATGTCAATCTACTCGCTCTACGCCACCCGATACGTTCCCCGCAACTTTATCATCAGTCCCGATGGCAAAATCCTGCTCTCCGAAACCGACTACGACGCAACAATACAACGCCTGCTGATCGAGCAAATCGAACAAGCGCTCCAAACAACAGAATAAAGCAGCATACCCAACAAAGCCGACCGCACAAAACAGCCGTCTATGACTGACACGACCGGATTCCAAAGACACCCCGGAATTCCAACGGTTTCCACCCCGTAACCGTCCGATCTGCCGGGACACAGCAACATTGCCGAACCCCGCAATTTACTCCGCCTCGAATCGAACCGTCCCCTCTCATGCCTTCTCCAAAACCCCTCCACACACACCCTCTTCCTCACAAAACACAAACAGGCGGAGCTTGCAGAAGCTCCGCCTGTTCTTTCGAAATCCGGGATTTCGATTACTTCATCAGACCGGTTACCAGGAAGGTGATCGCCACGGTCAAAATACCGTACAACTCCGGGAAAGCGGCGAGGATCAGGGTTTTGGTACCCACGTCATGACCGTTACCTACGGCAGCGATACCGTTGGCGCAAAGCTGGCCCTGACGATACGACGAGAAAAAGTTCACCAGGCCGACCAAGATACCCAAACCGAAGATAGCGGCCGCCTGCAGCATCGTAACCGAATCGGTCAGGTAATTCATGATAAGGAAGAGCGAGGCAAAGCCATAAAGACCCTGCGAAGCGGGCAGACCCGACAGGATGATGTAGTTACCGAAGGCATTCGGGTTCTTCTTCATCGCACCGACTGCGGCGTTGCCCGCGATGGTAGTGCCGTAGCAACTGCCTACGGCCGCCAGAGTAAACATGATGGCCATACCGAGATAGCCCAACGTAATAGGTTCCATAAATCGAATTTTGTTTTAGTTGTTAATATTGATTATCATTTAGTTTATTCGTTTTTCAACGGGGTGAAGACGCGCGTTGCGGCCTCGAACCCGGCGTTCTTGTAGAACTCCACGAACGTCAGACGCAGCGGATGCACCACCGACGAGAGAACGCACATGAAGAGGTTGATGCCGTGTCCCAGCAGCAGGATCAGCAACATCACGAGCTGCTTCACGACCGGAATATCGGGACTCATACCAACGGCCAACTGGTTGAAGACCATCGCCAGAATACCACCCGAAAGGCCGATGGCGAACAGACGGATGTACGACAGCAGATCGCCCACCAGCCCCGACACATTATTATAGGTATTCCAGATACCGAGTCCGAAGTTCACGAAGATATTCTTGCCCGGCGAATTGAAGAAGAACATCAGCACCAGGCCGACGCCCAGGATCACCAGATAAGCGACCGAATGGAACGTGAAGCCCACGCTTTCGGGCAACAGGAACGCAGCGGCACTATCGACCAGCACGATGATCCAGCCGATCAGCCCCAGCGCATAGCGCAGGCCGAAGCTGTGGGCCGTGACATAAGCGTTGATCATCATGGCGAAAAGCACCTGCACGGCACCCAGTCCGATCGAAAGCGGGAAGAGGATGTCCGGTGTCAGCAGGTGATCGCGCAGGCTGCCCAGCCACTCCCATTCGGAAAGCTGCAATCCGAAAAACGAGCCCGACATCAGGCCGAAGACCATGCCCGAAAATCCGCACAGCATCGTCAGCATACCGATCTCCTTCATGGCTGAACTCCCCTTCTTGCGACCCAGCATCACTGCGGCCAAACCGCCCAGCATGATGACCAGTCCGTAACCGCCCTCGGCCATACAGAAGCCGAAGAAGATCATATAGAAAGGCGCGAAGAAGCGTGTCAAATCGATCGTGCCGTATTTGGGCAGCGCATACATCGCGCCGATCACCTCGAACAGATGGGCGAAGGGACGGTTGCGCAGCTTCACCGGGGTATTGTCCTCGGGGGTCGGCGTACTCTTCAGGAAAATCAGATTGGGGTATTCGGCCAGCAGAGCATCTACCTTCGCGGAATCGGACTCCTCGGCCCACCCCTCCAGAATAACCAGCGTACCGTCGGCTTCAGGCTGCGCAGTATTCTTCACGCGAATCTCTTCCAACTTCCGCTTGAGCTCGATCCCATGCCGGCGGATCGCCTCCACCGAAAGAGCCGCACGGGAAAATTCCCGATCCAGCTCCGCGAGCTTCCTGCGAGCCTCGGCGATCTGGGCTTCGGCCTGACGACAGTCCATCGTCGGCGCCTTGACCTCCTGCGCATCGAGCACCACCTCCTCGCCCGGCCGGGTCACGACCACGAAGTAATCGAAGGTTTCACCCTCGTGCACCAGAGCGATCGTATAACGCTCCGACCACGCCTCGATATCCTTCTCGTAAGCCGCACGGCTGGTGAAGAAATAGCGCAACACCACGCCCTTGTCCGCTAACTTGCGAAGCGTATCGACCGAAAAATCGCCCCAGGGACGCAGCTCGTCGGCGGTTTTCTGCAAGCGTGCGATCTCCGAACGGAGCGCCGCTGCCTGCTGCGTAGCGGCCATGTAGCGGTCGAAAGCCTCGCCGCCGTCGGCGATGGGCTGCTCGTCCTTGACAAAGCGCTCGTCCTCCAAGAATCGTTTCAGGGTCTCGACTGCCTTGTGATGGTTGTCGATCGTAAGCAGCAGCTGACGGTCTTCGTCCGAAGGCTCCCATCCCGTAGTGGTAATATCGACCAGCCCCAGGCCGCGCAGCTTCTCGATGAAGTCGCTGCTCTGACCCGCATAGAGTACCAGGTCGTATTTCGACATTCTCGCTATCATAACATCGCGCCCTCCCCGGCTTGCTGTTGTTTGGTTTTCACGATCTTCTGGGCCGACTTGGAGAGGTTCTCCTCATCCTCCATGAAGCGTTTGATCTTGCGTATGGCATCCTCGTACCCGGGTATCTGCACCTTTTCGTAGAGGTTTACCTTCTGAGTAGTCTTGCGGCGTGCGAAATCCAGCAACTCCATCTTGCGGTTGAACACCTCGAACTCGATACCCAGGCGCGCGAGGCGCTTGAGAATATCGACTCCGTCGGCGAACCACACGGGAGCCGAGAAGAGGTCGTAATCCTTCTCCTCGAAACGGATGTCCTGCAACACCGGCGTACGCACGCCCGCGATCTTCTGCTCCGCAAGATCGACGTCGGCGATGCGCAGCAGGTCCGCATCGAACTCACCCCACAGGGAAACCATGTAGTCGTACTGCGCCGTAAGCGCGTCCAACTGCCGTCGGAAATCCTGTGCGGTGTCCTTCGCCTTCTTCACTTCGGAACGCAGGGCCGACTCCTTACTCTTGATCGTAGGGAGCGCCTTCTGCCGCATTTTCAGCTGTTTTCCGAGTTCGCCCAGCGAGGTCTTGTTATATTGGAATTTTATAGCCATTCTGTTTGAGTTGAATTGCTCTACTCGGTTTTAGGCCAGTATTTCTCCACCAGTTCGCTCTTGATAGCCACCTCTTCCTTCGAGAAGTATTTGGCGAAGAGCTCCCACGCCGTGTCGAGCATCTGCGTAATTTCGATATTGACGTCGATCGCCAGCAGTTTCTCCGAATAGTCGTAAGCGAACTTGAGCGCACGCTCGTCGTAGTCCGAAAGGTCGAAGCCGTTCTCCAGTTTGGTCTTGGCATTGGCCGCATCGGCGTAGAGACGCACGGCGGCGTTCATCACCTGCGGATGATCCTCGCGGGTCTTCTTGCCGATCACCAACTGTTTCAGACGCGACAGCGAACGGAACGGATCGACGATAACCTTACCCGTGTCCGAATCGTTGCGCAGGAACAACTGACCCTCGGTGATGTAACCCGTATTGTCGGGGATGGCGTGCGTGATGTCGCCGCCCGAAAGGGTCGTCACCGCGATAATGGTGATCGAGCCGCCGTTGGGCAACTGCACGGCCTTCTCGTAGATCTTCGCCAGGTCGGAGTAGAGCGAACCGGGCATCGAGTCCTTCGAAGGAATCTGATCCATACGGTTCGATACGATGGCCAGCGCATCGGCGTAAAGGGTCATGTCCGTCAGCAGCACCAGCACCTTTTCACCCTTATCGACGGCGAAATATTCGGCGGCGGTCAAGGCCATGTCCGGCACGAGCAGACGCTCCACCGGGGGATTCTCCGTGGTATTGACGAACGAAACGATGCGATCGAGCGCACCGGCGTTTTCGAACACCTGCTTGAAGTAGAGGAAGTCGTCGTTCGACAGACCCATGCCGCCCAGGATGATCTTGTCGGCCTTGGCACGCAGGGCCACATTGGCCATCACGGCGTTATAGGGCTGATCCGGATCGGCGAAGAAAGGAATCTTCTGGCCCGTCACGATCGTATTATTGAGGTCGATGCCGGCGATACCCGTGGCGATCAGCTCCGACGGCTGGATGCGGCGGAACGGATTCACCGTCGGACCGCCGATTTCGCGGGCTTTGCCCTCGATCTGCTCGCCGCCCTCGATAGGCTCGCCGTAGGCGTTGAAGAAACGGCCCGCCAGGTTATCCGAAACGCGCAGCTTCGGGGGTTCGCCGTGGAAAATTACCTCCGAATCGGTGGTAATACCCTCCGTGCCCGCGAAAACCTGCAAAGTCACCTGGTCGCCCATAATCTTCACCACCTGGGCCAACTTGCCGCCCACGGTGGCCAGCTCGTCATTACCCACGCCTTCGGCACGCAGCGTCACGGTCGCCTTGGTAATGTTTTCAATCTTGGTATATATCTTCTGAAATGCTCGTGTTGTCATACCGCGCCTTATTTGGATTCTTTTTCACTCACTGTTTTCTCGATCTGACGGCGGTAGTCCTCGAATTTCTCCGATTTCCACTCCGAATAGTTCATCTGACGGAAGAGGTTGATCAGGCCCTTGAAGAACGATGCGCACTCCTCGAAACCGGTGAACCCGAACTCCCGGTCGCAGATGTCGAGCACCATCTCGTACATCATCTTCTGGCGTTCGATCGGGCAGTTGGCGTCGATCTCGTCGAAGGCGTCCTGCTGCAAGATCACGAAGTCGATCAGCTCCGACTTCCAGAACCGCTCGTGGTACTCCACGGGCACGCCGTCGTCGCCGAGGATGTTGATCTGGTCGTTGGCCTCCTTACCGCGCTGCACGAGCGTCTTGCCCGTATAAACCTTATCCACCCAGCCCTTTTCGATGCGGGTGTCGAGGTACTCCTCAATCTCGGGATATTCGAGGTATTTCGAGTAGGACTCCAGCGGGTCGATAGCCGGGTAACGCTTCGAATCGGCGCGGCCCTGCGAAAGGGCGTAGAAACAGCGGGCGGCTTTCTTCGTCGATTCGGTCACCGGCTCCTTGGGGGTACCGCCGGCAGGCGACACCGTACCCAGGAAGGTCACCGAACCCGTCTTGCCGTTGCTCAGCTTGACCAGACCAGCCCGCGCATAGAAGTTCGAAATGATCGCCGAAAGATCGACCGGGAAGGCGTCCTGGCCCGGAAGCTCCTCCAAACGGTTGGACATCTCGCGCAGCGCCTGCGCCCAACGCGAAGTCGAGTCGGCCATAACGAGCACCTTGAGGCCCATCGAACGGTAGTACTCGCCGATGGTCATACCCGTATAGACCGACGCCTCACGCGCCGCAACGGGCATGTTCGACGTGTTGCAGATGATGATCGTGCGCTCCATGAGCGTATGGCCCGTGTTGGGGTCTATGAGCTCGGGGAACTCCTTGAAGATCTCGACCACCTCGTTGGCGC
>ERZ779941.1029-NODE-1029-length-9737-cov-2.397025_pt1 | contig 9737 bp, 9 predicted proteins | sample MGYA00511952_ERZ779941 | MGnify/ENA primary metagenome ERZ779941 (study PRJEB29588, sample SAMEA2142846) | human gut metagenome | biome: human gut; feature: human-associated habitat; material: faeces | place: Denmark | collected 2008/2010 ...
GCACGAGAGAACAACTTCTTGTCAATAACTACACCGCTCAATGATGGATTTGCCTTCAATGAAGAATCCTTCACATCACCAGCCTTATCACCAAAGATAGCGCGAAGCAACTTCTCTTCTGGTGAAGGATCACTTTCACCCTTAGGCGAAATCTTACCAATCATGATATCACCTGGTTCAATTCTTGCACCAACACGCACGATACCATTATCATCAAGATCCTTTGTAGCTTCCTCGCTGACATTAGGGATATCAGATGTGAATTCCTCTACTCCACGCTTAGTTTCACGGACATCAAGAGAGTATTCGTCAACATGTACAGATGTCAATACGTCATCACGAACCATACGTTCAGAAATAACAACAGCATCCTCATAGTTGTAACCCTTCCAAGGAATATAAGCAACAAGTAAGTTACGGCCCAAAGCCAGCTCACCGTTTTCTGTTGCATAACCCTCAGTCAGGATATCGCCCTTCTTTACACGCTGTCCCTTGTTACAGATAGGACGCAAGTCGATGGTCATATTCTGGTTGGTACGACGGAACTTAGGAATACGATACTCTTTCAAAGCTGGTTCGAAGCTTACAAACTCATCGTCTTCTGTGCGATCGTAAAGGATACGGATAGTTGTAGCATCAACATATTCGATAACGCCCTCACCTTCTGCAGTAACCATAGTACGTGAATCCTCACAAACTTGCTTCTCAAGACCAGTACCAACTATTGGTGCATCATTATGAAGCAATGGTACAGCCTGACGCATCATGTTACATCCCATCAACGCACGGTGACCATCATCATGCTCCAAGAATGGAATCAAACCTGCGGATACAGAAGCAATCTGCTGTGGAGAGACGTCAACATAATCAACTTGATCCGGACCTACAACAGGATAATCAGCATCCTGACGACACTTTACTACATCACGAATGAAAGAACCATCAACAGTCAAAGGCGCATTACCCTGACCGATAATCTTAGACTCTTCATCCTCAGCAGTCAAGTATACAACATCCTCATTAGCCATATCGACCTTGCTATCATTCACCTTACGGTAAGGAGTAACAATAAAACCAAGATCATTAATCTTTGCATACATACAGAGAGAAGAAATCAAACCGATGTTTGGACCATTGCGACACAAAGGTGAACAACATGATGTTCGACAAGGAAGGGAATGTGCTTTGCGTCATCGACCTGGATACGGTCATGCCCAGTTTCGTCTTCTCCGATTATGGGGATTTCCTCCGTACGGGTGCTAACTTCGTGGCAGAGGATGACCCGGACATCGAGAAGGTGGGCTTTAATGAAGAGATTTTCGAGTCGTTCACGAAGGGATACTTAGAGTCGGCAAAGTCCTTCCTCCTGCCGATAGAGATCGAGAACCTGCCTTTCGCCGTGGCACTCTTCCCCTATATGCAGTGCGTGCGCTTCCTGACGGATTATATCAATGGGGATACTTATTACAAGATCAAGTATCCGGAGCATAATTTGGTACGTACCAAAAACCAGTTGCAACTGTATCGCAGTGTCCGTCAGCATGACCAGATGATGAAGGATTATATCAAAAGCTTGCTTTAAGATGAAATTGCTCGTTAAGAAGTTATCTGTTCCGGCTGTGCATGCCGAGCGTATCCCGGAGTTGTTGCAAGCAGCTGGCGTGCAGTATCATGGCGTGGACCATGTCAACTGGCACGAGGATTTTCCCTATCATCCCGTGATGACCTTTGGGATGGCCCATACGGATGATGCGATCTTGATCCATTACCGGGTGGAGGAGGATTGTATCCGTGCGGTGGCTCCTCATGATAACGGTCATGTGTGGGAAGATTCTTGTTGTGAATTATTCCTCTCGCCAGTGGATGACGGTTCCTATTATAATATGGAATGCAACTGTGCAGGCACCTTATTGGTAGGATATGGCAACGATCGTAATGGGAGGGTGCTTGCTCCTCAGGATGTCCTGGACCATGTCGACCGTTGGACGACACTCGGCAGGTCGCCTTTCGAGAGTCGGGAAGGGCATTGTCAATGGGAGATGGCATTGGCAATCCCGTATACCACCTTCTTCAAGCACGACATCAAGACCATGGACGGCGTGGTGGCAAGAGGCAATGTCTATAAGTGTGGCGACCAAACCGCACAGCCTCATTTCCTCTCTTGGAACCCGATCGACCTTCCAAAGCCCGATTTCCATTGCCCAGCTTTCTTTGGGGAAATGGTTTTCGAGTAAACATAAAAAAGCCGCAGAATGATCATTCTACGGCTTTTTTATGTACGCTTGTTCAATAGTTGTATTTGTCGTAAGGGTCTTTTCCCTTCTGGTCCCATTTCTCCTTGTTTGAATTGAACAAATCCTGGAACCCTTCTACAATCCCATAGATCTCACTCGTGATGCTGGAAATGCCATTGATGACCCCAGTCTTGGCTCCTTGGATCATGTATTTGGCGCATTGGCCTTCCAGCACGCCGATCTTATGTCGCTCCGCTGGGGTGTAGTCATAATGACTGATCTTCTCCCGGAGCTTGCCAAACGTCTCCACGCGGTCCTTCCAGTCGTCTATGGTATAGTACGCACTGTTGTCGCGTAAGTCGTTCGACAACCGTTCCAGTCGCGTGATGCAGGATGAACTGGTATAGCAAGATCCTAACATCAGGATGCTAAAGAAGGCAACGATTGTTGCCAGAATATACGATTTCCTTTTCATATACTTTCATTTTATAGCTTATATACAGCATGTTTCCGGAGGCAAATATAGGGCATTTTTTGCTCAATGCTCCCATCTGATAAGATTTTTTATAAATTGATCTTGATATTTCCTCCAGCCATGATCCATAATCCGGGCTGCTTCACGGCGGTCAGGTCATAGTACCGGTGGCAGGTCAGGTTGTCTGCCTTGACATATAGAGAGTAGGAAGGCATGTCCCAACGTAGCTTGCAGTCGATCTTGGCGTAGGGATGGTAGCCATTCATCCGTTGCTGCCATCTCAAGGACCAGTTGGCGGAAAGATGGCTCCAGATCCGATGGTCTACCTCCGCAATAAACTTATGCCTCAAGTATTCCAAGGCGTAAAGTGACTTGTAAATCTCCGCTGTGGTCTCATGCTTCTGATGGATAAAGGCATATCCCACTTTGATCAAGGTAACGGGACAGTCGTTGAGTATTTCTTGTGGGTGCAGTGCGGCATCCACGGAATATCCCATATTGTTTAACTTTCCAATATTGAGGGCATGGTAGCGCGTGGCTGTTGCCGACTCATACACCCAGTCGATCATGTCCGTGCCTTTGACATAGAACCCACTGACAAGGATTTCCACACCTTTTGTTCGGAAACGGGTACCTGCCTTAAAGGTGGAGTTCTTCTCCGGTTTCAGGTTCGGGTCTCCCTGTTGGGCCACATTGCTCGAATAGAGGTCGGTATAGGTAGGCATGCGGAGTGCCTTGTTCCAAGAAGCGTAGAATTTCCAATTGTCGTCTGGGCGGTAACTGATGTCTATTCCTGGGTAGAGACGGAAGTCCCCATCCAGTCCTGTGTTCTTGTTCGCCAACATGCCTGCCGACAAGGTGAATCCGCCCACCATGATATTGTGCTCCAGGAACAGGCTTGTATTCGTCCTTTTGCCCCTTTTCGTGTATTGCCGGTCACTGCCTTTGATGTCCTGATAGTCATTCTCGTCAAGTTCCTTGCCATAAGCCGTACTGTATATGTTCTCATGGCTGATCTCACCTCCTATGGCTGTCGTTCCTAATTCCCACTTCAGATAAGCGTTCAGCGAAGCCCCGTAGACCTCTAAGTCATGGTAGTTCTCGCCTTTTTCCGCCCCTTCCTGTCCTCGGATAAGCTGGTAATGGTCGAGGAATTTGTTATAGTACACTCCGGGCTTGATGGCCCATCGTTGTCCTTCTGCATCGTGATAATTACCGTTCAAGGACGCAATCAGGTGTGATGTGTTCTCGTATTGGTTGTTGTATTTCGCGCTATAAAAGGTGTTGGCGCCATAGTTTTGGTGGCTCCATCCTAATTGACCCCCGAAGTCGAAGCGGTTGGAAGGAGTCAACAACAAGCTTGAGAAGGCATGCCCTTTCTCGAAATCACTGTTGTCGGTGCCACCATCTGATCGGGAATAGCCCCCGCTTCCCGTGACATTCCATCCCCATTGCTTCTTTCCTCCGTTCTCAAATCCCATCTCTGCGCCGAAGGATCCGAATGATCCACCTTCCGTTTGGGCACGCAGAGTGCTCCCTTGGGCATGTTGGCGGGTGACAATGTTAATGGCGCCGTTGAAGGCCGAGGTACCGAACACACGAGCCGATCCACCTTCAAGGACCTCGATTCGCTCGATATCAGAAAGGGAGACGGGGAAATCAGAAGCGTTATGCCCTGTCTGTGGGTTCGATATGTTAACCCCATTCAGCAGTAGGGTAATCTGGTCGAACGTGCCACCATTGATGGAGATGTCCGTCTGTACACCAAAGCCACTGCGCTGACGGACATCCACGCCGGTAGCTAATTTCAAAACATCATTGATCGTCTGTACTGCGGCACGATGAATATCATCCTTCGTGATGACAGCCACGATCTTTGCTGACTGCAGGGCAGTCAGCGGCGCTCGGGACCCGGTAATCTGTACCTCGTCGAGCTTCACTTCCTGATGTCCTAAGGAATCGAGGACAAGAGAGGGCTTGGTACTGATGCCGTCGGCCTTGGCATACGTCAGGGTAGCGACACTAAGCGTTCCAACTAAAACCTCTTTTCCCAGACAAGAGAAAAGTGCATAGCCATGGCGGGTGAAATGAGTAAACCGCAAGGCTGAGCGCTTGTTGAAAGTTTTCTTAGACATAAAATAAATAAAATTGATCTGCTCTACAGCAGAATGGCTGCAAAAGTACAAATAAAAGACGAGAAACTTTGACGTTTCGGAAATATTTTATAACTTGCGAGCCAAATCCGAAGATCATGAGCAAGAATAAAAAGAGACAGTCCAAGGAAGTAAATCATCAGAGTTTCAATCAGTTCATTCAACAGAGTATCCGCAGAAACTGGAACCAGGACGCGTTAACCGATTACAAAGGATCCACCTTGCAGTACAAGGACGTGGCAGAGAAGATGGCAAAGCTCCATATCCTTTTTGAAAGTATGGGCATTCGTCCTGGTGATAAGATAGCCCTTTGTGGCAAGAACAGCAGTCATTGGGGCGTTGTCTTTCTGTCCACCCTCACTTATGGGGCAGTGTCTGTCCCCATCCTAAGTGACTTTAAGTCGGATAACATCCATCATATTGTCAACCATTCCGACTCTGTCGTGTTATTCGTAGGTGATCATGTCTGGGAGAATCTTGATGAACAAATGATGCCTCATCTGAAGGGGATTATCCTGCTAAATGACTTTTCCATCCTTGTCTCGCGGAGTAAAGGCCTGACGAAAGCCTATGAGAATCTCAACATGCTAATGGGACAGAAATACCCTAAGGCATTTAGCTCTTCGCATCTTGCCTATTACCATGATAAGCCAGAGGAATTAGCGTATATCAGTTATACCTCTGGCACCACCAGCTTTTCTAAGGGCGTCATGATACCATATCGTAGTCTGTGGTCCAATCTTCAGTTTGCTTGCGACTCATTGCCTCTCCAGCAGGGTGACAACCATGTGTGTATGCTCCCCTTGGCGCATGCCTTCGGCTTGTTGTTCTCTTTCCTCTTCGAGTTCGTCAGAGGCTGCCATGTTTACTTCCTAACGCGCACGCCAAGTCCGAAGGTCATCTTTTCCGCGTATGCTGAGGTAAAGCCAAACCTGATCATTACCGTGCCCCTGATCGTGGAGAAAGTGGTTCGGAAAGCTGTTTTCCCCAAATTGAAGACGACACGGATGAGGTTGTTCATGCATCTTCCTTGGATCCGGGAGAAGATCCTGCAGGGGATCCGGAAGAAAATAGAAGGTCTTTTCGGCGGCAACGTCTTGGAATTGGTGATTGGTGGCGCTGCCTTGAGTGAGGATGTGGACCGGTTTATGCAGATGATCCACTTCCCTTATACGGTGGGTTATGGCATGACGGAATGCGGGCCTTTAATCTGCTACTCTCCTTCTTCCACGTTCGTGAGAGGATCCAGCGGTCGGCCCGTCGACCGGATGAGTATCAAAATCCTCTCTGACGATCCCTTCCACCAGGTAGGTGAGATCATGGTGAAGGGCATGAACGTCATGATGGGATATTATAAGAATCCTACGGCAACCCGGGAAGCCATGACTCAGGATGGTTGGATGCACACAGGAGACTTAGGTACGATAGATGAGGGGAAGAACCTTATGATCCGCGGACGAAGCAAGAACATGCTGTTGGGCCCGAATGGACAGAATATCTATCCCGAGGAGATAGAAGAGAAGTTGAATACGCTCCCCTATGTGGCAGAGAGTATTGTCGTACAGAAAGGCGGGAAAATCCTTGCCCTCGTCCATCCCGATTATAATCTTGCCATGGAACATGGCCTATCCCAAGAAGCAATCGGCAATCAAATGGAGGAGAATCTAAAGACCCTGAATACGATGATTCCCAAATATAGTCAGGTGGCAGCTGTGAAAATCTATCCGGAAGAATTCGAAAAGACCCCGAAACGCTCCATCAAACGATATCTCTATATGTAAGAAAGGTTGAGGGAGCGGACGGGAGGAGCTTGTAACGCTTCTGAACTCATGGCTATAGGGCAGGGCATGCTAATAGTTGATGATGGATGCCAAGACCCGATGCTGATACCAGGGATCGTCGATTTCCTTTAAGAGTTCTCCCATTCTTTGGGTAAGCTTGCCGAATACCTTAGGTTGCTCTTCCGGTTTGAGGGGATGCATCTGATAGGGATCTTGCTCATCATGGAAGAACAGTACTTTTGTCAATTGGTTCTTTTTGTCGATATATAGTGCGAGCGTATATCCAGCGGTCTTGATACCTCGTGCAGACGGGAAATAGTCATGCACCTTCTGGTCTGCTCCTTTCTCCCCATTGATATTTTGCAGGTACAGTGCGGCATCTGGGCGCTTGATCTTCGCCTGTGGATTTAGGAACAGGGCAGAATAGTCTTTCCCTTGGACGTTTCTCGGAATCCTGTCTCCCAATCCTGCTAATCCTAACAAGGTCGGCATGATGTCTGGTGATGACAACAACAAGTCATCCACATGAGGACGGATCTTACCCGGATATCTCACGATGAAAGGAATGTTCATCGACTCCGTGTATGGAGAATTCTTGGGATCTTCCGTATTTTGACTGCACATGGTCTCGCCATGATCGGATGCAAAAACGACAATCGTGTTCTTCTCAAGACCGGCTTCCTTTAAGGCTTTTAAGATCTCCCCAAAGGCTCTGTCCACGCCTGTGACAGACGCAAAGTAATACCTTACCGAAGGTGCTTTAGCCAGATTCTTGTTGACATTGGGCCGAATCAGCAGAGAGTCAATGGGAGTATGGGCATACCTTTCGTAGTCTTCTTGCATGCAGTCATTCAGGGAACGATATGGAGAATGGGGAGGGTTCATCCCTATCATCATAAAGAAAGGTTTCTTCCCGTCTCTTTCATGATCCTTATTGTTGATGTAGTCGATTGCCTTTTTCGCCTCGTGTAAGGGAGACCACTCATGGGGCTCATGCTTATGTCCCTCCGTATCCCAATAGTGAGGATTCTTATGCTCGTCAAAGGTACCATAGGAATACCAGTAGTTAAATCCATGCCGGTGTTCCGGAGCAGTGTAAGCATCCCATGCAGGGTTGCGATCTTCCACATAATGCCCAGGGCGTTCAGGATCATTTGGGGTAGGCGTTTCTGCATGTAGCTTCCCAATATAGGCACAGTCATAACCTGCCTGGCTCATTACGTCGCTGATCCATTCGATGTCATTCCTAATACTGCTGAACGGGCGATCCGAGTTGCAGTTGAGGGAGACCCCACTCTGGTTGGGATACATGCCTGTCAGCAATGATCCTCGGTGAGGACTGCTGAGAGGGAAGTTGCTCATGGCAGATGTCAGGACAACAGATTCGTGGGCGAACTGATCAATGTTTGGGGTATAGGTAGGGTCAGCCTGAAAGCGGACATGTCCCTTATACTCCGGTTGGTTCCAGAAATTCAGCGCACAGTTGCGGAACTGGTCGGGAAAGACATAGATCACATTAGGGTGCTGTTGTGCCATCATGTTCGTGGCAGCTAATGCCAATGAACTTAAGATAATACCGGATTTCTTCATTTTTTTGTTTGTTTTCAGGTTAGGGCAAAGTGCTTTAAGTAACCTTGTCAGTGATGGGGAATTAGGCAGGTCGGTAGTCGACGCTTTTCCTCGTTCATGTTGCAAAAGTAATCTTTTCCTGTCATTTATGCAAGTTTATCTGCATAAAAATCCTGATGGAAAGGTATTCTTCGCCTCAAATGTCCTGTATACTAAGTAGGGACCGTCTGCCTGGATAGAAAAGGTGGTGCCGACAGCTTCATTCAGAGTGCCTTGCCACCATTGCTGATAGGCGTAGCTGTCCCATCTCAAGCCATCGCTCTTGATGTCCTTGCTCCCGAAATTGAAAATGCTGACTTGCTGGCGGGGGAAGGATGCGAAGGATCCCTGTCCCTGACAGGGTACGAAATAACCATAGTCGGTGACTAAGGTGGGGCGGATGTGGAAGGTAGTAAGGTAGTAAACCATTAAGGAGATATTGCCGAGGGTATGGTCCTCGCGCTTACCTGTTGTCCCGAGGTAGGCGATCTCCTTACATCCGTTCTGGATGCAGTAAAGCGTTGCCTTGGTCAGATCATTGCTATCCTGCTCAGTAATGGTATGAAGGATCTTGTGATAGGTAGCTTTCAGGTCATTGGGCAGGGAGTCTCCGTCCCCTATAATGGCATCGGGCTGGAATCCATGGCTGACTGCAGAAAGAGCAGCTCCATCGCAGCAGCATAGGAATATCGCATGTCGCAGGATCTCCACCGTAACGGGATGGACCGGGAAATCGCCATCTCCTAAGATGACGGCATCGAAATTACGACTTGACTGTATTCGTATCAGAGGATATTCCATCTCTCATCATCCTTTTCCATTTGAACCATCCCATGATGGCAATGATCACGTACAAGCCGTAGAGACCTGCTTTGAAGGGAATGCCTTTGCCTACGTATAAGTAGCAGGATACTGCATCCACGGCAATCCAAAAGATCCATTGCTCAATGTATTTCCGTGCCAGAGCCCAGAGCCCCACAAAACTTAAGGCGTTGGTGAACCCATCCAGGACGGGAACGGTCGAGTTGGTGTAGTTGGCTAATATATAATAGGTGGCACCCCAGGCGGCAAGAAAGAAGGCAAAAGTCGGCAAGATCAGTTTCTTTCGAAAATGAGTGATGGGCATTTCCTCTCCTTCCTTTTGGCCATGTTTCCTTCCGAATTTCCAAACGGCATAACCATAGATGGCTGCTACGGTGTAGTAGACTGCCATGCCCGCATCGCCATAGAGTCCATGGCTATAGTACAAGTATACGTCCAAGGCAGGCATGATAATGCCGATGACCCATAAGGCGATACTGGCACGATACTCGAGCACGATGTAAATGAGCCCGAGTATCGTGGTGAGTATGTCCAGCCAGTGTTCTGCGAGGAAGTCCATAGCCTTTCTGTCTCCTTAGAACCTAAGGGTGATATTGCCCATCATCGTAAATCCAGCCATGGGGACGAACCCAATCTGGTAGTGCTCATTATTCTTTATTAAAAT
>ERZ779941.1030-NODE-1030-length-9730-cov-1.887442_pt1 | contig 9730 bp, 7 predicted proteins | sample MGYA00511952_ERZ779941 | MGnify/ENA primary metagenome ERZ779941 (study PRJEB29588, sample SAMEA2142846) | human gut metagenome | biome: human gut; feature: human-associated habitat; material: faeces | place: Denmark | collected 2008/2010 ...
GGTCATCAGGGAATGCTGACGCTTTGTGCGGGAAGGATGATCTGCAGGATCATCGCAGCGTTCAAAGGATGGAAATACAGAAGTACATTTGTGGATAATCTGAGCTTTGGAGGTTTCAATAAGAAATTTGAACCTGGTGAGACATCGAAGGAATGGATCACATCCGACAAGAAGAAAAGGGATGAATATGTGCGGGATCCGCTGTGTTCCTATACATTTACACTGGGAGCCTATTATCAGATGTTTGCCGGTATGAAGGTTCTGGTACGGAAAGGAAGTATGAAACGGATTCCGAAGACGCTTCCGGTGCTCTTTACGGCAGGATCCGATGACCCGGTAGGGGCTTTCGGAAAGAATGTGATCAGAGTCTATGAGAAATATAAAGATGCCGGGATAAAAGATGTGTCGATCCATCTGTATAAGGGCGACCGTCATGAGATATTGAATGAAGTAGACCGTCAGAATGTGTATCAGGATATCCTGGCGTGGATCGAGGAAAAAAATCGCAGATAAAACTGTTAAATGAATAAAATGTGGAAGAAAAATCCGCACAAATTGAGGAAATGTTAAGATTTTCAGTGTCTGTGCGGATTTTTTATACCAAAGTATGCAAGATATGAAATCTGAAATTCCAATTTACCTCCAGCTCCGCAACCAGATCGTAAAGGGTATTGGAAAAGGAGAATTTGAAGAAGGCGAACTTCTTCCAACCGTCCGACAGATGGCAGCAGTTTTAAGATCACATCCGGTTACACCAATACGGAGAAAAAGAGGATATAAAATCCGTAAAATTATTAAAAAATGGGCTTCCGAAGGAACATTTTAGTAAAACCAATGGTTCGGCTGATGAAAAACAGTTGCTTGGAAAATTTGGCGGAGCAGAATCGGGAAAATGCCGGATGTATGTGTGGCTGGAACAATCAGAAGTCATACAGATTAAGACAAAGAAATATACGGTATTCATGAATAATAAGGATAAAGACCAGACGACTGCCTGGTATGAACAATTAAAAAAAGCGGAGCCATAAAAGCATCCGCAGACATTACCGGTAAAATGGACCGCCAGAAGTGACCTTCTGGTGGCCTTTACTTTATGAGGGGGGCGATAGTTGTTATCCAACTATCTTTTTCTATTATAATCAAAAAATGTGTACAAAGTATGTTCATTTTATAAAAATGTGATATTTGTTGTTAAAACCACATTTTAGAACGAAAAAAGTATTATAGTAAGAGACAAGGGAAAAATGTTATTGAGGAATACAATAACAAATAGGATAAAAGAAAGGACTAATAGATATGAGTATGATCAAAAATATCAGTAAAGCAGAAGTATTAGTATTAAAAGATCAGGTAGCTTACCAGGAAGGACAGGTAGTCAGCAAAACACTGGCGCAGAACGATGCATTAAGTGTTACATTATTCTCTTTTGACAAAGGAGAAGAGATCAGTACACATGAATCAGGCGGGGATGCATTTGTAACCTGTCTTGACGGAGTAGGTGAGATTACGATCAATGGCGAAAAATATGAGTTACATGAAGGGGAATCAATTATTATGCCGGCAAAGCATCCGCATGCAGTGCACGGAAAAGAGCAGTTTAAGATGTTGCTTGTCGTTGTATTTTAACAAGAATATGTAAACAGTGTGGCTTGTGATCTGTTTTATTAAAAAAGCGCAACAAAAAACTCTCCGGAACGGAGAGTTTTTTGTTGTTGTTATAATTACTAAAGGAATGAGAGTAAAGTGTACACCGAAGAGTGATTTCGGTGTGTTACTTTATGAGGGGGGTGATAGTTGTTGTTCATCAACTATCTGACATTTAGTATAAATGGAAAATATGTCTAAAATATGTTAAAAGCATAAAAGAATTCGAAAAAATCTTAAGTAAAAATGAAGCATATAAAAACAGAATCTAAACAGGAACAAAATCAGAGGCAGAAATGGCAGTTTTTCGTAAATGAGCAGTTATTATATCAAAAAATTCACTGGATGTCGGCTTAAGATGCAGTGGACGCAAAGCAATCTTTTCGAGGAGGGATTTATTGCCATGCTCCCAACAGACCTTTATAACGGTGCGGATATTCCGTTCAACGCTATAGCTGGTAGTATTATAATGACGTGCAATGTCTGGATAAAGATACTTACTGACGAAAAGGAGGTAATTTTCATCAGACAGACAAAGGCGTGTCCCATAAATTAAATATGCATATCCCCGATAAGTAGCGCCAATGCCAAGAGACCGGATAAGATATTCTATTTCTGGTTCATGCATAATACTTTCATCTTCTTTCTAAGTTAATTTTTAATATTTAAAATGTAACAGTTAAAAAAGAAATGTTTGCAGTATGAAAAAATATTAAAAAGATATCCATATCTATTATATAAAAAATCTGCTTAAGAAAAATATAGTTTATTATTTTTTGACGAAATATTAACACTCTGCATATCTCTGATAAAGTGGGCGGAAAGGAATAATTTCATAATATCTTAAGAAATTACAGAAACAGTACTTAAAAATTGGCTGGTATTCTTGTATATTATAAGGGAGGTGATGAATTATGTACAACATACTGGTATGTGATGATGATAAAGAAATCGTAGAGGCGATAGAAATCTATTTGTCGCAGGAAGGATATAAAGTATTAAAAGCTTACGACGGTGAGGAAGCATTGAAGCTTTTGGATAAGCATAAAGTGGATCTTCTGATCATTGATGTGATGATGCCAAGATTGGATGGAATCCGCGCAACGTTAAAAATCCGGGAAAAACAGAATATGCCGATCATTATTCTGTCTGCAAAGTCAGAGGATGCCGATAAGATCCTCGGACTGAATGTAGGAGCCGATGATTATATGACCAAGCCATTTAATCCACTGGAACTGACTGCAAGGGTAAAATCACAGCTTCGCAGATATACACAGCTTGGAAGTACAGTGGAAAAAGAGAATCAGGCAGTTTATACCGTGGGAGGACTTATGATCGATGACGATCAGAAAGAAATTACGGTTGACGGAGAGCCGGTGAAACTGACACCGATCAAATACAACATTTTATTGCTACTGGTAAAAAATCAGGGGAAAGTATTTTCTATTGACCAGATATACGAAAGTATCTGGAATGAAGATGCTATCGGAGTAGATAATACGGTAGCTGTACATATCCGTCATATCAGAGAGAAGATCGAGATTAATCCAAAGGAACCAAGGTATCTGAAGGTGGTCTGGGGTGTCGGATATAAGATAGAAAAGCTTTAGGAAGGGGTATATATGAAGAAATGGTACCGAATGCCCAAAGCAAAATTGTTTTTGATAGTGGGGGCACACGTACTGGCCGTTATCGGAGTATTATGTTTACTGTGGGTAACACGTTATCCGATACTGACACAGGAACTGTTCACTGCGGATGCGGCGAAGAGTTATGAAGAAAGCAATGCATTTGCCGATTCCGTGACGAATGCAAATTATAATATACTGGATGAGATCCGGTATCAGACCTTATATGATACAGATGGCAAATATGATCCGGATAAGATCGTAGATGTGGCAAAATACGAAGATACCGGTGAGATAACAGGAAAAGATGAAACAGGCCTGTCGTTCCGTCTGGGAGATCTGTATTCCTGGGGAAAATTAATCTCGGAATCGATGACGGATTATGATGCGGCCAGGAGCAAATTAGATAAACAGGACGGTATTATCGTATGTAAACGTTCAGACGGAACTTATCATTATTTCCATTACAAAGATTTTAAACAGATGATCGATTACGGAGAGCTGTCATTTGTAATTACCGGAGACAGTTCTGCGGATGATATTCTGACAGAACTAAAGCAGGGAGAGTATCAGGAGAGCAACAGTGGGGAATCCAGATTCCGGGGGCTTCAGGATATCGATGGAAAGATTGCCTATATCAATTGCTGGAATTATGATGGTGAAAGAGTTGTCGGGGATTATAAGACGGTAAATGGAGAGACGGTACTTCAGCTTGTGAACAATTCAAAAGAATGGAATGGCAAGCTGAATGAAGCGTACAGAATGATAAATAATTCAGCCGAAACGATCTATTCTGACGTTGATAATTATGCGGTAGCTCAGAATCAGTATCAGGAAGGCAATACGAACATAACGTATCTGTATGTTAATCTGGACAACAAGACGGTCATTACGAATAAGAAAAAATATCAGAACTTTGACAATTACAAAGAGAACCTGAAAAAAATGAAAAAATCAGGAAAATATGTAATCGTAAGACCAAAGCTTGCAGATTATGAAAGCAATATTGAAAAAGCCGGTAAAGGGGATTCGATGGCACAGAAGTGGCAGGAGATAGTGGCCGGTTATGTCGATGCGTCAGATTATATATATGTCTCTGTTGTAGATACGGATTATCCTGTAAAAGATAATTTTTATGAACAGAATGAGATCTTTACAAGGTACGGGGCCGGAGCCAAAGTGGCCGGAATACTGGGAATGGCGGCTGTAGCGGCATATCTTGTCATTCTTGTATTTCTTACGATCGGAGCCGGAAAAGTTAAAGAAGACGAAGAAGTGTATCTTATGAAATTTGATCACATTAAGACAGAACTGGCAGCTGCAAGTGTGCTGTTACTCTGGGCGGTGGTTGCGCTGGTAGGAGTAAAGGCCGGGGCATTTACATGGCAGAATGCAAGTGGAGAGACGATCTATATGGAGAATGTGGAGTCGTATCTGCCGGGAATAGTGGTTGGAAGTGTGGAGGCATTATATACCTGCGCAATGTTTCTTTTCGGATATTTGAGTCTGGTGAGAAGAATCAAGGCGGGAACGGTATGGAAGAACAGTGTGCTCAGATGGCTTTTGATCTTCGTAAAAGAAATGTTCCAGAATATCCGTCATCTGTGGAAATCTATTATGGGATTTGCAATCTTCTTCATGATCCACTGGCTTACGTACGTATTTGGATCAGCGGGAAGTAGTATCTGGATCAGCAACCGGTTATGGGCAGTCATTCTGTTGATCATAGATGTTGCAGCATTTATCTGGATGGTACAGAAAGCGAAAGGAACCGGAAAGATCAAGACCGGGATCGAGAAGATCGCCGGCGGGGAAGTGGATTATCAGATCCCGGTAAATGGATTGCTGGCAGAGCATAAAGAAATTGCAGAAAAGGTGAATTCCATCGGCGAAGGTCTGGAAGCGGCGCTCGCAAAGAGCATGAAAAGTGAACGCCTGAAGACAGATCTTATCACGAATGTATCGCATGATATTAAGACGCCGCTTACATCTATCATTAATTATGTGGAATTGTTAAAGCAGGAGGACCTTAAGGATCCGAAGATCCAACGCTACATTGAAGTGCTGGAACAGAAATCACAGCGGCTTAAGACACTGACGGAAGATGTGGTGGAAGCTTCAAAAGTAAGCTCCGGCAATATCACACTGGAGTTCATGAATCTGAATCTGGTAGAAATGATCCAGCAGACGAGCGGAGAGTTTGAAGAAAAATTCAAGGCGCGTGATCTGGAGGAAGTGATGAACCTTCCGAATGAGGAGGTTGTAATCCGCGCAGACGGAAGACGGTTGTGGAGAGTGCTGTCTAATATATACAACAATGCGGCAAAATACGCAATGCAAGGAACAAGAGTCTATGCTGATCTTGAAAAGAAAGATGGTATGGCATATTTCAGCCTTAAGAATGTATCCGAGCAGCCGCTAAATATCTCAGCTGACGAACTGACGGAACGTTTCATACGCGGAGATGTATCAAGAAGTACGGAAGGCAGCGGACTTGGACTGTCTATCGCACAGTCGCTGACAGAAATGCAGGGCGGGACATTTGAATTGTATCTGGATGGAGATTTGTTTAAAGTAACGATAAAATTTCCGATTTCATAGTCTGGGCCCGGGGATTTTTTAAAATCCTCCGGCTCAAACTGTATTTACCGTTGTCCCTTTTTCGCAAATCCTACGGAACCATTAATAAAATTGCCATTTACGCTACTTGCGCTCCTGTCTAAAAAACAGTAGAATATAATATTATGAATGAATTAAGCAAATTATTACAGGAAAATTTAAATATAGAATTTATATCAGCAACGCTGAGTAACCCGAAGAATAAAGACGGTGTACAAAAAGTGAAAGTAAGACCGATCCTGAAAAAAGATGTCCTTTATTTTCAGCTCGAGTCATTCCGGAATAATCAGGCGTTTCACGAGAATGTGGAGGAGAAAAAAGCTTGTGAAATACTTCTTAAGTATATGGAAAATATGCGCCAGATGCAGATGGAGACACAAAGAGCAGCTTATACAATTCTTGTAAGCAAAAAGGGAAAAGTAACAATAAAAAGCAAGATGAAAAAAGGCGAAAAGAAGCAGATTAATATGAGCCACGACCGCAAGAAGAAGTATGTACTGGAAGAGGGAGTCCCGGTACCATTTCTTCAGGATCTTGGTGTTATGACACAGGATGGAAAGATCGTGCATGCGAAATTCGACAAATTCCGGCAGATCAACCGGTTCCTGGAATTTATCGAGGATATATTGCCGGAGCTTGATAAGGGAAGAGAACTTACAATCCTGGATTTTGGCTGTGGTAAATCTTATCTCACATTTGCCATGTATTATTATCTGCATGAATTGAAAGAATATGACATAAGAATCATAGGACTGGATCTGAAGAAAGATGTGATCCGTCATTGTAATGAATTAAGTGAAAAATATGGCTATGAAAAGCTGAGATTTCTGGAGGGTGACATTGCGGATTATACCGGTGTCAATAAGGTAGATATGGTGGTAACTCTGCATGCCTGCGATACCGCAACCGATTATGCGTTGGCAAAAGCTGTGGGATGGGATGCGAAAGTGATCTTATCGGTACCATGCTGCCAGCATGAACTGAACCGTCAGATAAAAAATGAGATATTAGAACCAATATTAAAATACGGGCTTCTGAAAGAACGTATGGCAGCACTTATCACAGATGGCTTAAGAGCACAGTATCTGGAGCGTGAGGGGTATGAAACGCAGATACTGGAATTTATAGATATGGAGCATACACCAAAGAATATCCTGATACGTGCAGTAAAGAAGCGGCATGCCAAAGAAGACAATAATATAGAGGCTTCCATCAAGAGATGTGAAGCAGCACTCCGGGTATCACCGACACTGGGACGTCTGTTGGACGGGTTCGCCACGGAGTCCGCAAATTCAGAGAAAGATCATCCGGAGAAAGAGGATAAAGAGGGAGTATAAATGACATTGACTTTAAAAAAAAGGTTAAAGAATGCAGGAATCCTGACTGCAGTATTTATCGTGGCTGTCATTATATTCAGCTACGTGACAAATAAGGGGAATGACAATATGACGGCCGATATGGGAGCCGCAACATTTCCACAGATATCATTTTCTTATGGAGAATATAAGATCAATACACTGACAGGTTATGCAAAACGCATGGATATATCCTCTATGCACAACACGATCACACCGGTAGCGAACCAGAGCCTGGATGTAAACGTAGAAGCATATGGGAATAAATTCACGGGAGCCAGCTACAAAGTCTATACGATGGACGGTACAAGCCAGCTGGAACATAAGAAGATTAAAAAGGTGGGAAAAGGATTTACCCTGGATCTGAGCGGGAAAAAAGTACTGGATGAAGAGCGGATCCTGGAAGTCCGCCTGAACAGAAATGGTGCGGATCCGGTATATTTCTATACCCGTATCGTCAGTGATGAAGATGCACATGTTACAGAATGCCTGAATTACATCAGCGATTATCATGAAAATGCACTTGGCAAGGTGGAAAATGCAGGCGTCGGAGCAGCGCTTGAACCGACTGATGATGCGGACAACACCACACTTCAGCACGTGACGATTAATTCGAATTATGAACAGGTCACATGGGGCAGTCTGAAACCACAGGTAGAACAGGGAGAACGCTGGAGCATCAAGGAACTGAACAGTACCTGTATGTCGGTACAGCTGCAATACCGGGTAAGCTGCAAAGGAGAAGAGAATGAGGCAGACCGCTATGCGGTCAAAGAGTTTTTCCGCGTAAGATATATTGCAGATGCCAAGAAAACCTATCTTCTGGATTACGATCGGACAATGGAACAGATCTTCGACGCGACACAGAAGGTTCTGAATGAGAAAGGAATCATCCTCGGCATCGCGCCTGCAAATCTGTCTTATAAGGTGAATAAAGATGGCACGATCGTATCATTTGTAGAGGCAAATGAACTCTGGAATTATAACAAAGATTCAGACGAGATTTCACTGGTATTTGGTTTCGCAGATGCGGAAAATACAGATGTGAGAAATATGGTGTCAGATCATAAGATCAAGCTTCTTAAGGTAGATGCCAAAGGCAATACAACCTTCCTGGTGTCCGGTTATATGGACCGCGGCGAGCACGAAGGAGAAGTGGGAGTAGCTGTCTATTATTATGATATAGAGAAGAATTCAGTGGAAGAGAAAGTATTTATTTCCACAAATAAATCATATGCACAGGCAGAAAGTGAACTCGGAGAGATGTCATATTACGATGCGAAAACGGATATGCTGTACACAATGGTAGACGGCACCCTTTATCAGTATAGCGTCGAAGATGCCGAGAAGAAAGCACTGGTCAAAGGACTGGATGCACAGCAGTATGTTGTGTCGGAAGACGGAAGTCTGATCGCATATCAGGCAAACGGAGATCTTGAGACCGCAACAAAAGTGACAATCCTGAATGTAGAGACAGGAAAGAAGCAGAAAGTAACCTGCGGAAAAGGAGAATGTATCCGCCCACTTGGATTTGTCAGAAGTGATTTTGTATATGGAGTTGCCAAGACAGAGGATATAGGAAATACCGTATCCGGAGAGGCAACCGTTCCAATGTACAAACTGGAGATCCGGAATCAAAAAGGAAAAGTGATCAAAAAATATCAGACAGACGGCATTTATATTCTGAGTGCATCATTCGATGAAGATATGATCACGCTGGAACGTGCATCGAAAGATGGAGATACTTATACAGCAACAGCACCGGATTATATTACGAATAATGAACAGAAGACCAAGAGCAATATCGCACTGGAAACTTATGCAACAGACCTGAAACAGACACAGGTAAGACTGACGTATAACGACGGAATCGCAGACAAAGAACCAAAAGTGCTCAAGCCAAAACAGATTCTGTTCGAAAGACCACAGACAATCACATTTTCCGATAAAGACGCACCGGAGAAATATTATGTCTATGGACATGGTGATATACAGGGCGTATATACAAAGGCCGGAGACGCGATCAAGAAAGCAAATGATTACAATGGTGTGGTAGTCGATTCATCCCAGAATTATGTATGGGAGCGCGGTAACCGCAATCTGCAGTATTCGATCACCGATAAAGATGATGTGTTAAATACAATCAAAGACCGCCTGAAGAATCAGGAAAAACCGATTGATATCTTAAAAGATGTCAATAACGGCGAGGCTTACGACCTGACAGGATGTACGACGGAAGAGATTCTGTACATCATCAACCAGGGCCGTCCGGTCATTGCAATGCTGGATTCGCAGAATGCCGTCATTCTGGTGGGATACAGCGATACGAATGTTGTGTATGAAGATCTGAATGACAGTACAAGACACAGCGTGAAGTATGAAGAGATGGATCAGATGACGTCCGGAAGCGGTAATACGTATATTGGATAATAGAGAATACAGAATGAATAATAAAAAAGGGCGTGTGAAAAAACTTTTGTTTTT